>Ga0209066_10000208_pt1 | contig 90830 bp, 79 predicted proteins | sample All_14_2_FD_187198 | JGI IMG/M metagenome (GOLD analysis project Ga0209066, IMG submission 187198) | Freshwater microbial communities in response to fracking from Pennsylvania, USA - Allegheny Zone_MetaG_DW_15 (SPAdes) (version 2) ...
AAAGATACTAAACAGCAAATCCACCTGTTAAGTGTCGTGAAGACGGTTTCATCATGCGAACATGACAAAACACGGACCGCTGCCTGCGTATCTCTTTGATATCTAAACCACGATGTTCAAAAACCGTGCCCGACAATCTGTCCTCGCTAGGAAACAGCGTCGAAGCAAAATACCAAACCTAATTGGATAACTGCCTTATAGTTAAAAACTATTTAACAGTCAAGACCTTAATTGGCTCGTTTCCCGCCCGCTTCGTTGTGGCTTTTGGCCGCCCCCTGCGTTTGGTGTCCGGTCTTATAAGTGGATTGCGGAGGTAGTGTCAAACATCTTTTTAAAGATTTTTTAAATTTTTGCAGAAGCCCGCAGAAAACCTGATGTTGCAGCCATACACATTTCGGAACTTTTTCGATTCACAGCAATCCGAGTGCCTTTAATTCACGCGCCATTTCTTCGGGCGGCGCCGATTCTGATGCACTAAAGGCACCAAGATCACGCGGGGCTTTGGCGGGTTCCAGATACCGCCAACCCTGCATCGGGCGCTGCGCGGTCGGCATAACCCTTATTATCCGCGGGTCGAGGCTGATCTGGCACACACGTTCGCCATCGGGATCGGTTATCTGGGCCACATCGAGAATCTTTTGCCGGGCCTGAATAGCCGCACGCACAATCCAGTAGATAGAGCCGCCGGCCAAAAGTTCATCGGCTCTTTTGGGCATATTGCGGGTTGTCATGATGACAACGGCCTTTGCCCCCTTACCGTGGGTGCGAAAATGGGTCTGGACGTCTTGTAACTCGTCCAGATCCTGTATTCTGGCGGCCATTCTGAGGAGGTGGATCATTCTATCTTCCGTATTTGTTACCTATTGGTTTCAACATATAATCGCATGTCATTCAGGGGGGGCAGACGATTCTCAAGCGTTACAAATATATTTTGTTATGCGGCACATTTGTCGGCTGTCTGGCATTAAACCAGGCAACAAACAAGGCATGGGCACAGGATTCGCAAGATAGTGCCGACACCCCGCGCCCCGCCATATCAACGCCCGATAACGCCGATGATATGAGCCTGGAATCACTGGAAGCAACCCTGCCCGCCCACTTACGCACGCCTTTACCCGTAAGACAAAAAGCGCAGGGCACCAATATACAGGGCGCAAGTCTAGCGCGGTCCGACACCAGCATTGCTGCCATAGATAATATTGGCGCACCGCCTTCGACTATCGAGTCGTTTTACCGCAAAGCCAGTGGCGACCAGCCCCTTACGCAATTCGGATATAGTTTTTTTGCGGATGCCGACAACGAAGGCAAAAACGATTCGGCCCCCGATTCAGGAACCGTGCAGGATAATTACGTGCTGGGGGCGGGCGACCGGCTGAACATATCGTTCCTTGGCGAGCGCAAAGACAAAGCCACATATACGATCGACCAAAGTGGTACGCTGGCCGTCGATTTACTGCCACCGCTGGCGGCCGCCGGCAAAACGCTAGGCGATCTGCGGCGCGATATAAGGCGCCTGCTGGATGCGCAAATGTATCACGGCGATGTATACATCGCGCTTGAAAGCATACGCCAGCTGGGCGTGCTGGTGGCGGGGCAAGTTGCCAACCCCGGACGTCACGCACTCACACCGCTTCAAACCGTACTGGAAGCGATTGAAGATTCGGGCGGCGTTTTGAAAAACGGGTCGCTCAGGCAAATACGGCTGGTGCGCGAGGGCGCTACCACCGTCATCGACCTCTATACAGTTATTACAGGTGCACAGGCGCACAGCACGCTTCCCACGCTGCGCGAAGGCGACCGCATTATCGTGCCCACGCTCGGGCCCACAGTGGCCGTCACGGGCGATGTAAGGCAGCCTGGCATTTATGAACTGCCCGCGGGTAGCGGCATCACCACCAAGAACCTGATTACATTATCTGGCGGGTTATTATCGCGCGGGCAAAACCGCCTGACGCTGATGAGCCCGCAGGGTGATGGCCGCCGCACAGCCATTGTTGTCACACCGGATTCGGATACCAAAATACAGGACGGCGCGATACTGGCCATCAACCGCACCGATGACCGCATGGCGGCTTCATTTACAATCACGGGCGAAACGCGCAGCCCCGGCACCTATGCGCTGGCGCAATACGGCAAACTATCAAAAGCACTGCACAGCCCGCAGGCTTTTGGCGACAATGTGTACCCCCTGATGGGTGTTATCAGCCGCCGCATGACACGCGGCCTTGCGCATGACCTGATTGCGTTTTCACCGCAGGATATTTTCACGGGTCATGCCGATATGGACCTTGAGGACGGCGACGCTGTTATATTGTTATCGCGCAGTGATGTGCGCGATGTGCTGGACGGTAAGAGCACGCAGCTTGAACCGCTGGTCGCGACCTTTGTGCACGAACATGCCGTCAGCATACAGGGCGCGGTACGCCTTTCTGGCAGCTGGCCTGTGGCAGGGCCGGTAGCTGTTTTCAAACTATTGGATGTGGCGGGCGGTGCCTTAAGCGATGCCGATTTGGCGCGCGTTGAAATCAACCGCAACGATGTAGGCCTCAACCCCACAAGCACCGCCATCAGCCACCGTGACACGATTGATTTAAGCGCGGCAGGTGCCGACCAAGTGACGGTTACGTTTGGCGATGCCGTGCGCATACCGGACCGATTTGAGGCCGTCACGCGCCAAAGCGTTGTTGTGCAGGGCGAAGTGCGAAACCCCGGTACATACGACCTGATGCGCGGCGATACATTACTGACATTGATAGACCGTGCAGGCGGCATGACCGACCAAGCCTACCCGCTTGGTACCGTATTTTCGCGCGCGGCCGAGCGCAGGCGAGAGAAAGAGAAATTTTCATCCGCTGCGCGTGACCTTGAGCGCGCAATTGCACTGGCCGCCAAGGACGATAACGGCAAAGTAAACATGGAACAGGTGGCGCTGGCCAAAGACCTTGTGGACGAGCTTAAAACAATCGAACCCGCAGGCCGCATCACCGTGGAATCAGACCCCGGCGTGTTACGCCGTGACCCCGCGCAGGATATATTACTAGAATCGGGCGATAAAATTTATGTGCCTAAACGCCCGTTGTCAGTGCGTGTGACGGGTGAAGTGTTATCGCCTGCGGCTCTTCAATTCAGGGCCGATAAAGATATGCATGACTATCTGGCAGAAGCAGGCGGCCTTACATTGCATGCCGATAAAGGGCGCATGTTTGTGCTGACCCCCAACGGCTCGGCCAAACCATTGGGCGCCAGCAGCTGGACCAAGTTTACACCTGTAATGATCACGCCCGGTTCGACTATTGTTGTGCCGCGCGACCCCAAACCGTTTGATTTTATCGAATCCGCCAAGGACATTACGCAAATTTTATCGAACCTCGCCATCACCGGCATTTACGCCGAAGACGTGATTGACCGGAACAAATGATAAAAATATGACACCGTTTTTTTCCATCATCACCGTAACCAAAGACAACGCCGCAGGCCTTGCACGCACGCGCGCAAGTATCGAGCTGCAGACCTTCGGGAACCGCGAATGGATTGTAATTGACGGCGCGGTCGAGCATGACCGCGGTATTTATGACGCCATGAACAAGGGCATTTCACGCGCGCGCGGCGATTACCTGATTTTCATGAATGCGGGCGATATGTTTGCCGCCCCCGATACTTTGGAACGTATTGCGCCCCTGCTGCATGATGCCGGTTTTGCCTATGGCGACGCACTTGAGGGCAACGGCTTTTTAAAACCCGCACGCCATGACATACGCTACGGCATGGTCACGCATCATCAGGCCATGGTGTATGCCCGCGTGCTTGTTGGCGGCCTGCGTTACGATATGGCCTACAAAATAGCGGCCGATTATAAATTCACGGCGCAGATTATCGCGAAGGCGGCAAGCGAGAGCCGTGCTTGCCTGTACCTGCCCTTCCCCGTCTGTGTGTTTGAAGCGGGCGGCGTATCGCAGCGCCATGCAGCCGAGGGCCAGCGCGAACAGGCGGCCATACGCCGCGCTTTGAAAATGGATGCCCCTTATGTGGATGCGTTGCAAACCATAGCACGCTTGCTGAAGCAGACTATGCCCCAGCTTTACTGGCTGCTACGCAGCCGCTTCAGAACATCACGCGCGTAACCTGCCCGCGCCAGCGCGAAGTCAAAGCCTGCCACACCATCCAGCAGGCCCAGTTTGAATATATAGCTGTATAAAAATACCAGCATGGGCCGGAGGGCAGACGCGCGCGTCATGCGTTTTAAATCTTCCCGCCATGCGATGGGGTCGGTTGGCCATGCATCGCGTTTTGTCATCGCCGCTTCCCAGTTGGCATAGCGTTCATGGCGGCGCATCCATTCACCACGGCCTTTGCGGTTATAATGGATAACAGCTTCGCCTAGTTGCGCGATGATGGCCATATCGTCTATTGCCACAGGCTGGTAGTGGCCTTCTATTTCGCCCATGCCTGCAATATCAAGATCGTTCACAACGGGGTAGGCAAACTTATCACGCCGAAAAAGGCATAATTTGTTGTTGGTGAGACCAAAGCGCAAACGCCGGTTCATCCAGACATAACGGCCACGAATAAAATACCCATCGGCCTTTGGCCCGCGCGCGAATAGTAGGCGTATTTCACGCAGCAGCTGCGGGGTTGCCGTTTCATCGGCATCAATGAAGAACACCCACGGCGTTAGGTTCGGTATATTGTTCAGGCACCATTGGCGTTTTTTGGGGTAGGCGCCGTTCCATGTAAAATTAATGACATCGGCACCCATTTCTTTCGCTGTCGCCACCGTATCATCAAGGCTATTGGAATCGAGCACGATGACGCGCTGGAACAGCCCCAGAAGCGGCAACAGGCAATGCGCAATATTATCGGTTTCGTTACGGGTGACGATGATGGCGGTTGCAGGAATCATTTTGCGCGGGCGCTATGAAGGCCGTAGCCAAAGCCGCTAGCCGCACCAAACAATGCCAATAGAGGCAGCAGCATATATAAATTGGGGCTGGCCGGCCTGTCAGGCAGGCTGGGTGGGTCAATGATCTCCGCCGCGAAGTCGCTATCGATACCTACCATCATGCGCGTGCGCTCCTGCTCTTTCAGCAAGCCTATCATCGCGTCGCGCTGGTCGAGGTTGGCAACACCGCCTAGTTGTTCGCGCAAATAGGCAATACGCTGGTCGGTGCGTACGCGCACATCGGCCCTGATGGTTTCATCAGATAGGCGATGCAAGGCGCGCAGTAAATCGGTTGCCAGTGTTTTGTCATGCAGGCGCACGGTTATGCGGCGCATTTGTGTGGCCCCTACAGGTTGGATGCGCACATGCCCCGTAAGCCAGTGCGATAACTTTGCCGTGTCGCGTGCGCAATTACTGCATACATCGTTCAGGCGGGGTTTGATTGTTTCGTCTTTTACCAAGGCTGATGCCACGCGGGGGCTTGTCATCAGCATTTCATAGACGGCGAAGTCTGCCGCCGTGACGGCACCCACACGTTGCAGGAGGTACTGGATAGTCGGCGATTCGGATGCCGGCATGAATGCAGATAAGTCAGGCCCTGCGCCGCGCCCTGCGGGCCCTACGGTCATACGGGCATCCCACGCGGCGGGCAGCACCAGCCAAAGTAGCACAGCCAGCACCACGCCCACGCCTGCCCCAACGGCAGATACACGGCGATGCGGCCAGAATTGGGCCCATGGGTTTGTCAGCAGGTTTTCAAGACCGTTCATGCAGTATTTTTTTTACCACATCGGACCATTGTGCAAAAGCGTCCTCAGGGCGGCGGCCTTTAAGGGCGGCTTTGGACCCTTCATGGGCTGAAAACCATGCATCGGAATCGGTACGGTACAGGGTAATGGCGCTGGCAATCGCGCGACCATCGTCAGGTTTGACCACGCGCCCGCAGCCAAAGCGGGCAATAAGGTTGGCAACATCGCATTCGGTCGGGCCCGCAAATACGACCGGCCGTTCAACGGCCAGTGCCGAATAGAATTTGGATGGCACGAGCATACCGAGCGAGGAGTCGCGCATACTAACCAAGTGAATATCGCCGCTTTCCATCAAGCCTTTCAAGGCTGCGCGCGGCTGCGGTGGCATCAGGCGGATGTTATCAAGGGCGTGTTGCGCACGGGCTGCTGCCAGTCTATCAAAGCCACCGCCCTTGCCCACAAATACCAGTTCAATATCGGGCTGGGTTTTTTGCAAGATGCGGGCGGCGGCTACTATCGCGTCAATCGGGTGGGCGCGGCTGATGGAACCAGCATACAGTACCCTGAATTTCTGGCCCGCAGGGTCGCTATACAGCCTACGTTCACGGATTTTGCCGCCCAGCGGTAAGGGCAGCTTGGTTTGCGGTATCGGTTCACTGGTGTTTGAAAGCACTTCTTGGTCAGGCCAGTTTTCAATGACCGTGGTTTGCCTGATATCAATACCCGCGCGCACAAGGTGGCGCTGCATACAGCGGCCCACGCACACAATGCGGTCAGTATTCTGCATGGCGGCGCGGCCAATGGCGGTTGCGATGTTTAAAATAGGTGACGGGATTTTGAAACCGAGAGACGGTGCGAGATCAGGGTATAAATCATGGCACCAATGGATATGGGCGCATTTCTTTTTAAACGCAGCGCGCTGGCCTACGGCATACAACATAGGTGGGTCTGATAATGTAATAATCACGTCATGGCGCGGGTTGCGCATAATGGCCCGGTAGAGGCCGAACAGATCGGCAAAAAAACTGAATATATTTGGTTTATTGGTGCCCTTGATACGCACGATGCTGACAGGTCCGCGACTACTGACCGAGGGTTTATGCGCTGTCGTCGTTAGAATGGTAACGCGGTGGCCGGTTTTGACGAAATGGCGCGCCAGATCATGCAGCAGCCGCCCCGTCGCGCCCCGCATCGGCGGATAGGTGCGATTGACAATCAGGATGGACGGACGCGCGTTGTTTGCAGTCATGGTTGGCGGTTTGGTTAGCATTCCTTGGGGTTAATGTCCAATTCAGGCGCGCGCAGCCAAGCAGCAACAAGCCAAAACATAGCGATTTATAACTTCCATAGAGCAGTAAAGCGGGCAAAAGCGGCAGGAGAAGGGCGCAAAGCATGACCAAGTCGTGGCGAAGGCGTTTAACCATATCGGCTATCAGCGCCGTTATGGACGCTATACCTAATAAAAAACCAACCCAGCCTAATTTCCACCAAAGCGATGTCAGCAGGCTGTGTGAAAAACGTACCCATATATCACCAACTGCAGGCGACTTGAACATACTGCCCCACCCAGCACCAAATATGGCGGTAAGCGGGGTTTGATTTACGGTATCGGCCAGCGCCGTTATTTCAGCGCCGCGCGCATTCCAGCCAACAGCATTTGTTTTATCAACCAGCGCCCCATAAAGCCCTGTAGCCCATGGCCATGCCATATAAAGCAGAATGGAAAAACCTATTGCAACCGTGATGCCGCGGCGCGGATTTTTTATAAGTGTCACAGTAAGCAGCGCCAGCCAAGCAATGGCCAGCATGGCCAACGTCGCCCTCTGCATCATGCCTGCCATCGCCAATATGGGCAGGGCTGATGCGATAACACAAACGGTGGCCAGCCAAACCCGTTTTTGCTGGAAGCAGCCATGCAGTAACAGCCATGTGGCCGCAAATGCCACTAGCGGCGAGTTTGCCAGATATAAAAGGTCGGTATTACCAAGCCCGACCAGCACATCCGGCATTGCCAGATATCGCGCGGCGAAGCACATACCAATAAAAAGCAAGACTGCGAATAATATTTTTGGGTTTTTGTAATGCCCTGCCAGCAATAACGGCACGGCAAGTGCCATAAAACCGACTAAATCACGCGCCATGTCGGCAGAGGCGTTGCCTGCGAACACGCCTACAAACATGCCCGCACATAGGCCATAACCAACAAGTATGGCGAGTGGCTTTGCCCACAGCGTTTGCCATGTGGCGCGTTCAATGCCGCCGCACAGGGCAGCAAACGCAATGCTTATAAGAATAAGTATTTCTGGCAGGCCCGGTGCATCGGGTGTGGGGCTTGAAAAGCAGGCATAGAGAACGCAGGCAAATAACAATGCGCCAAGCCCCACGCGCTGCATCAGAAAACGCCTTCCAATAGCAACTTGGCTGATACCAGCACCATGAAAACTACAAATACGGCTTTAACAGTCCGTACCGGCAAAGTGTGCGTGAGTTTGGCGCCCACGGGTGCCATAGGCAGGCTTGTGCAAGCTATGAGTAAAGCGGCCTTCAAATGCACCGAGCCTGTAACCCACGGTGCACTGACATGGCCATACGGCGCTAGAACCAGATACATGGCGCAAGCAGGAATAGCGATTACAACACCCAGCGCCGACGCCGTGCCAATAGCACGGGGTAGCGGGCGGTTCATGAAACGCATTGCGGGCACACTTAATGTGGCGCCGCCAATACCGGCCAGTGCCGATATAAAACCGATAAGCGCACCCAACGGCAACATAACTGGCAATGTTTCGGGTAGCTGACGTTTGGGGCCTGTATGCGGCGTCCAGAGCATGAGGCCCGCAAGCCCCAGCAGTAGCGTACCAAAGAAAATGCGTAGCACGTCTTTGGGCATGTGGCTGGCCATGAGCGTGCCGATGATAACACCTGCTACGGCACCCGGTACCCAGCGTCGCCACAAAGCCCAATCGACCCCGCCGCGTTTGTAGTGGCTGCGGGCGGATACAAAACCAGTGGGTATAATGACCGCCATCGATGTGGCCACGGCAATATGCATCGCGCTGTCAGCCAGCCCTTGTGCCGAAAATATCCAGTACAATGCAGGCACCATGACCATGCCGCCACCAACGCCCAGCAAGCCTGCCAGCAGACCCGTTACAGCGCCAAGGCCCGCATAGGTGGCTGCCAATAATAAAAAAGCCGACAAACAAAACCCCCGTACATCATACGGGGGTTATCACACTGTGTTTTAGATGAAAGGGCAATAGGGGCTGTTGGCAGCCATGCCACATATCAGGGATTCCAGCCGGGCGAGAATGGAGATGCCTCGCCAGACGGTGCACTTTGCTGGCTCTGATTATATGCCGTGACCGATGATATTTTAGGAACAACATATGCAGGCGAACGGGATGCCGAACCATCAGCGTTATGGGCCACATAAGCACCAGGACGTAAATTGATAGGCCCTGAGCCTGATAAAATACTGCCCCCACCACCGCCACCCGCAGCACTATCTGCCGAGGTTGTATTGGTGTTTTGTGCGGGCAGGTTATCGGTATCAACCATACCGGGGATGCTTGGCAATATAGAGTCTGCCCATGCAGGTACTTGAAGCGAGAGCAATAATACAGCGGATAAAAGTAGCTTTTTCATCATGCTTTCATTCTAGCAAAAAAGCGGGGGCAAAATCTCTAAAAAATGCAGTGCGGCAGTGTTAACCGTTTCTTCATCATATTTTCATAAGGTATAGACAGTGCAAAACGCAATAGCCCGCTAAAAGGGCAAGAAACGTGGGTGTAACATGATGGTATCGGCAGAAGATTTTTTGAAAAAGGCCGGTTTGGACGAGCCACTGGCCCCCGGCCAGATCAAATACAAACAACATATCGGTGAGAAAGCCGGTACCAGCTACACCATGGTGTATGACTGGAAAACGGACCCTAATAAAATCCGTGTCGAAGTGCGCCCCGGCCTTTCCGGTTTTGCGCCCGAGAAAAAAGACCTGTCTAAATACGCTGTATGGCTACAGGCACAGAATTTCCTTGAACTTGATATGACGAAACACTGAGGAGCAGTATTATGAGTAGAGCATCAGACTTCAATAAAGAAGCATCGGGCTCGGCCCGTAAAGGACAAGTAAATTGTACGGTTCTAGGAAAAGTAGCGACCAATATTGAGCGTGGCTTCGATTTTTTCAAAAATCTCAGTATAGGGATTGTCCAAGACGTCCTAAAAATAGGTGCTGAAGCCATTCGTGCAGTTATAACCACGGCACCAACGCCAGCTACAAAACCTTTCGCGCTTTCGCTCAAAGAAGGGTTTGCCGCCGCCGACGAAGATACAGGCCGCAAAGGTATTTCGCCTCGCAAACTTGCAAGGGTGGCAGCCTTCAAGCCCGCCACGCCATAAAGGCGCAGCATATTTCAGTAACGAAAAACCCTGCCACGCTCCTGGCAGGGTTTTTTGTATTAAACATTTTTGCTTCAGATCATTTCAGCCAAGGTTTGGGCGACCGTATCGGCGGCCCAGTCCAGCTCAGCCTTCTCGATAATCAAGGGCGGTGCGAAACGGACAACCGTGTAATGCGTATCTTTTGACAGCAGGCCTTTTTCAAGCAGCTTGTCGCATACGGCGCGGGCCGATGCGTAGGCGGGGTCAATCTCCATACCAATCAGCAACCCTTTACCGCGGATTTCTTTTATCATCGGTGAGTTGATGGCCTTGAGTTTACTTTGAAGATAATCGCCCAGCTCGGCGCTGCGCTCGGTTAGTTTTTCTTCCTGTAAAACTTTGATGGCTTCGATGCCCAGTGCCGCCGCAATCGGGTTACCGCCAAAGGTGGACCCGTGCGAGCCTGCATCAAGCACTTCCATGACGTCGCGACGCGCCAAGAAAGCCGATACAGGGTAGATACCACCGCCTAATGCCTTACCAAGCATCAGTGCATCGGGTTTGTCGATTTCGTGCTGGAAGCAAAAATCCTTGCCTGTACGGCCCATGCCGGTTTGAATTTCGTCGATCATGAAAAGTACGTTTTTCTCACGGCAGATGCGCTGCGCTTCACGCAGCCAGCCGGCTGGCGGAATTAATATCCCACCCTCGCCCTGTATCGGCTCTGTCAGGAACGCGCATGTGTTGGGGGTAATGGCAGCTTCCAGTGCGGCTATGTCACCGAAGGGGATAATATCAAACCCGCCATCAAACGGGCCGAAGCCGCGTTTATAAGAGGCTTCCGATGAAAAGCTGATAATGGTTGTCGTGCGGCCATGGAAATTACCGGCACTTACAATAATGCGCGCCTGATTATCCGGTATTTTTTTGACATCATAGCCCCATCGGCGCGCGGCTTTCACGGCGGTTTCAACGGCTTCGGCGCCTGAGTTCATGGGCTGGACCATGTCGAGCCCCGTGAACTTGCATAAATTTTCGGCAAATTCGCCCAGCCTGTCGGTATGGAATGCGCGGGCAGGAATATCGAGTTTATCAAGCTGGTCAATCAGCGCCTGTTTGATACGCTTATTGAGGTGGCCGAAGCTGACAGCAGAATAAGCCGATAGAAAATCGAGATATTTTTTGCCTGTTGTATCCCATAGCCATACGCCCTCGCCCCTATTCAGTACAATCGATAAGGGTTTGTAGATTTGCGCCAAATACTGGCGTTCGCGGGCGATGTAATCGGCGGTATGCATCGTATCGTCTGTCATATCAGCCTTTCGGGGCCAGGCCCCCCGGGGTTTACTCTCGATGTCATATGCATCTATTGTACCAGAAATTTCAGCAACTCAGGATTGCACCGCAGCATGACCATCGTTCCTTTCCGCCCCCGCACACCAAACGGCCCGCAAAGCCCTGTGCCACCGATGTTCAACATCCCGCCGCTGACGCTATATGCCATGATCGTGATGGTCGTCGTGCATGTGGCCTTTACCCTCATGCCCCAAGAACTGCTAGCAGAATGGGGTTATAGGCTAGCATTCGTGCCTATCCGCTACACCGAGCCCGCCCAGTTTGACTGGACGGCGGCTATTGCGCCTTTCACGCATATGTTTCTGCATGGCGGGTGGATGCACATCATGATGAATAGCCTGATGCTGCTGGCCTTCGGCGCGGGTGCCGAACGGATGCTCGGCCCCAAACGCACGGCCCTTTTATTTGTGTTATGCGGGCTTACTGGGGCGGCTGCGCAATTTGCCATCGCGCCTTTTTCACCTGTTCCCATGATTGGTGCTTCGGGCGCGCTATCAGGCTTGTTTGCCGCCCTGACTGTACGCTTACAACAATCGGGCATGATGCCGGCTGGCCGCTTTGGCATATGGGGGATGGCCGCATTGTGGATAGGCCTATCGCTTGCGATGGGTTTTATCGGCGGGTCAATCGGCGCGGGTGATGTTGCGTGGGCCGCACACGCAGGCGGGTTTATCGCTGGCGTTCTTTTAATGCGGATCCGTTATTTCAACTGACCGGTTTTGATTTTTTCGCTGACTTCAGCGATCAGCTTCTCATCTTTTTTAGCATCGGCGTAATCGAGGGCGCGCTGCCATTGGTAACGCGCTTCCAATGTACGTCCGGTTTTAAAATATGCATCGCCTAGATGGTCGTTCAAAACGGGGTCATACGGCTTGAGTGATACAGCGCGCTCAAGCAACAGTACCGCCTGTTTCAATTCACCTTGTTTGAACAGCACCCAACCCAGAGAATCCGTAATATATGGGTCGGTCGGTGCACGCGAAAGCGCTTGCATCAGCATTCCGCGGGCTTGGGTCAAATTGATGTTACGGTCGGCCCAGCTGTAGCCAAGGTAATTGAGCACATGCGGGTTTTCGGGGCGCAGTGACAATGCCTTTTTAAGGTCGGCCTCGGCTTTATCCCATTTATCAAGTTCCTCGAGGGCCATGGCGCGTACGAAGTATACGGACCATGCTTCATCGCCAATCGCTAGACTGATTGCCTTGTCGTAGGCCAGAACCGCTTTTTTATTGTCATCATTGCCGCGATAAATTTCACCCAGTGCATAGGCCACGCGCATGGAGGGTTTTTTATCGAGCAAGTCTTCCAAAATGCGTATGGCGGCATCGGTGTCGCCCTGTTCGGAACGCAGTTCAGACAAACGCACCTGCGCATCAGCATAATCAGCATCATCAGGCTGGGTTGATGCGAACACGGCGGCCGCATCATCAAAACGGCCCTGATCGTAAAAGATGTTACCAACCAGCAGCGATAAGCCAGGCACGTCGTTACGGATCAGGCGTCCGATTTGCGCAAACACAAGGGCGCTATCGAATGCTTTGTCAGCCAGCATCATTTGCGAAAGATCGCGAAAAGACTCAGCTACACCTGCTGTTACGCCCTGCATGTGGTATGACAGCTCAGGGCGCAGCACAGGCTTTTGCCCGTGGTCTAGCGCATCAAGCACTGATGATAGGCTGGCGTCATTCGGGTTCCGGCGTAATGCTTCTGTCAGCGCTGCGCGTGCGGCTTCGGTGCGGCCATTGCGTATGTCGTAACCCGCCACCATTAAGGCGCCGCCCGGTGCCAATGGCACGCGCGCGAGCGAGTCGAAAATATGGTTGGATATATTTTTCTGGCCCGCCCACTCGGCAGCTAGCCCACGATGCAATGCCTGCAACAGCGAAAGGCCATCGGCCCAGCCATCAAGCGGTTTTTTCTGGCCGGCCTTTAGCCAGCTTAGAATAACAGGTTGTACGAAAGCCTTCAGGGCATCGGACTGAACGGTCATCAGGCGCGTTTCGGCAGTCGCCAAATCGCCTGCGCGCACTGCCTGCGCCATCATGACTAAGGCTGCTAAATCACGACCATCACCCAATGCATCGGTATCATCATTATTGTTAGCGGTGGTTTTATTAGCAGCTTCAATTTTTTCGATGCGCTGCGCATATTCCGTTGCGCGGTCAAACTGACCGGCGCTGACAGCCAGCAGCATCATGCGCAACGATGTCGAAGGGTCGTTTGCGACTTCGTTGTTCAAACGGTCGAGATACATGTTGGCTAAGGCCCAGTCCCGTTGGTCCTGCGCGAAATTGGCGGCCAGAATATTGCCTGTCACGCTTTCGTTCGGGGTCCAGTTTTTATTGGTATTGGTCACCGAGTTGGTGATCTTGCTCAAAATGCCGCCCTTGTCGATCTTGTACATATCGGCTTCATGCTGCGTGCGCGTGTCGTGAACGATGTAAGCCAGAAAAGCCACAGCGCCTATAACGGCAATATATGAAAGTTTTTTTGAATCCATGAATTCCTACATAGCACCATAGTTAGGGCCACTACCACCCTGTGGCGTGGTCCAGTCGATATTTTGTGACGGGTCTTTAATGTCGCATGTTTTGCAGTGAACGCAATTCTGCGCATTGATCTGGAATTTTTTAGCGCCGTCGCTGCTTTGCGTAATTTCATAAACGCCTGCAGGGCAGTAACGCTGAGCGGGCTCGGCAAACAAAGGCAGGTTTACTTCCAGCGGTACGGACGCATCGCGCAGGCGCAGATGCACGGGCTGGTCTTCGTCGTGGCTGATATTGGCCAGAAAGACCGACGACAAACGGTCAAACGTCAGCACACCATCAGGTTTAGGGTAGGCAATGGGTTTGCAATCGGCCGCGCGGGCGGTTTGCGCGTAATCGGCATGGTTTTTGAGCGTGTAGGGCAGCAGCCAGCCGCCGATGGTCTGGAAGGCTGCATGAAGTATACCGAACAGCAGGCCGAAATTGAAACCTGCGCGAATATTCCGCACTTTGTATAGTTCCTGATACAGCCAGCTTTGGCGGAACAGCACTTCGTAATCGTTGCCACTATGAATGGCTTCGGCTGCCAACATGCCGGACTTCATGGCTGCGTGGTTGCCTTTGATTTTGGGTACGTTCAAAAACCCTGCACTGTCGCCCGTAAGCATCCCACCTGCGAATGTGAGTTTTGGCATGGATTGCAGCCCACCTTCAACCAATGCACGCGCGCCATAAGCCAACCGTTTTCCACCTTCAAGGTAAGTCCTAATGGCAGGGTGGGTTTTAAAGCGCTGCATTTCCTCGAACGGCGATAGATACGTGTTTTTGTAATCAAGCCCGACCACGAAGCCGATGGATATCTGGTTATCGGCCATATGGTACATCCACGAACCGCCATAGGTATTACTGTCCATCGGCCAGCCAAGCGTATGCATGCAAAAGCCCTGCTTGTGTTTGGCGGGGTCAATTTCCCACACTTCCTTGACACCGAGGCCATAGGTTTGCGGTGACTTGCCATGCCGCAAATCGAATTTTTCAATGATGCGTTTGGTCAGCGAGCCGTGGCAGCCTTCGGCCAGCACGGTGTGTTTTGCGTGCAATTCCATACCGGGCTGGTATTGCGGCGTTTGTTCGCCTGCGCGGCCAACGCCCATATCGCCCGTAGCGACGCCGATAACGGTGCCTTGCGCATCGTACAGTATTTCGGAGGCTGCAAAGCCGGGGTAAATTTCAACACCCAGCGCCTCGGCCTGCTGCGCCAGCCAGCGGCCAAAGGCGCCCAGCGATATAATGTAATTGCCGTGGTTATGCATTTGCGGCGGGGTCGGCAGTTTGATCGCAGCGCTTTTTGTCAGGAAAACAAAATGGTCTTCCGTGGCCTGTACCTTCAAAGGAGCGTCGAGATTCTTCCAATCGGGTAGCAATTCATCGAGGGCCTTTGTTTCAAAAACCGCCCCCGACATCAAATGCGCCCCGACTTCTGACCCTTTTTCAAGCACGCAGACGGTACGCGCGGCATCCAGCTGCTTAAGTCTGATAGCACAGGCAAGGCCGGCAGGGCCGGCCCCTACGATTACCACATCATATTCCATCACGGCGCGGTCGGGGCGAACGGGTTCAGGCATCAGGAGGCTCAGTTTTAAGTTTTCTGGTGATTTAAAATACTGTCTGCTACGACTATGACATTCGAAAGGCCCCATGAAAAGACAATGGGGGGCGAAAAGACGATGGCACACCCTTTATCAGACGCTTTGCAGTGGCATATCGACAACGGTGTCGATATGGCGATTGCCGATGCGCCGATAAACAGGCTGGTACCGGTTGTTGCCAAAGCATCAGAAATGTCGGTTAAGACTGCCGATGCGCCCGTTTCCGGCGTTACAGCCACGGCGCCACCTACACTGGTTGTGGCCAGCGGCAGCTTCAATACCCAGCGCCAGAAGGCCGTTGATGCTGCAAAATCGGCCAATACACTGGAAGCATTAGCCGATGCCATCCGCGCCTATGACGGGTTGGATGTGAAGCGCACAGCCACAAATCTTGTTTTTGCCGATGGGCTGGCTGGTGCCCGCGTGATGGTGATTGGTGAGGCGCCAGGGGCCGATGAAGACAGGCAGGGCCTGCCTTTTGTTGGTGTCATCGGCCAACTGCTTGATAAAATGTTTGATTGTATCGGCCTTAGCCGCAAAAGCACCGATACGGCTACAGGCCTTTATATATCCAATATCCTGAACTGGCGGCCACCGGGCAACCGCACCCCGACCGAGGCCGAAATAGCACTGGCCCTGCCCTTTATCGAACGGCACATCGCCCTCGTACGCCCACAATATATTGTGCTGGCCGGGGCTGTTGCCGCCAAAGGGCTTTTGAACATGGACCAATCCATATCCCGCTTGCGCGGCAAGTTTTATGACTACGTGCCACAAACGGCAGGTATAGCAGACGGACTTGATGTCTCGCCCGGCCCCATCAAGGTTTTGCCGACATACCATCCGTCGTTTTTACTGCGCACGCCATTGCAAAAACGCAAGGCATGGCAGGACCTGCTTACATTGGCGAAGGCCTTACAGTCGCAAACGCGTTGATGCCATTCATGGCTTGATCCATTGCGGTCGCGCCTTTGGCATTATTGATGGCAAGGCGCATGCCAGTGGCAATGTCCTGCGCTTTTCGGGCCAGAAAAACCGGGTCTTTCAGCTTTTTACCGAAACGGATGTCGCTGAATTCGATGAGCACAGGTGTCGCCGCCTGATGGTCGGTATTAAATATCAAGAGGCCGCGGCTATCGACACGGGTATCGACCTTCAGGGTGGGGCTTGTGTCGCGCATGGTTTGCGCCATCAAGCCCATAAGATTTTGCGAGCCTAAATGTGTAGATGAAGCATAGACGGCCACATGGTCGGCATTATCCCAGCCGGCGGAATCAACATGCAGGCTGATGAACAATGTTTCGCGGCCCGCTTTGACCGCGTCCTGCGCTACTTTCATACGGCTGATGATCGATGCGCGGTGTTCCATGCAGCCGCCTGGCAATTCCTGATAAGGCTGGCGGGTCAGCACCAGTTCGTAATCGTTTGCGGGGCCTAATGCTGCCAGTACGTGCTTGGCCAGCGCATCTATAATTTCAATCTCGTTGGTACCTTTGTAATGGGCGCCGGAGTCAATACTACAGCCATTTTCGGTGTAGCGGGCATTATGCCCCAAATCAAAAATTATCAGCGGTTTAGGCTTGGCTAAAGGCCAGTTAAAAGCCGCCTGACCAAATGTACGCTGGAACGAAAGCACAGGGGGCGTGCGGAAATCGGTCGAGTAGCCCACAGGCAGGTTAAACATATCCTGTGTTATCTGGGGTAACGCGAAGACTGGCACCGTGCGGTCGATAGGGTCGACTTTGATATCGGTTACAATAATGGGCGTGACATTCACCGGATGATCAAGATCAACCTGCTGGGGTGGCGTTACGGTTGTTGGTCCAGTGAATGATGATTGCGGGAAAACACATAAGGCCGCACCCACAAAAATTGCCGAGAGGCTGCGGGGGCTGAATACGCGTTTTTTAATGGCCCTGAGTGGTTTTCTGAGATCAATAGCCACGGACGGCATTTGAATCCGGCTAGGTGCGGCCTGTTTTGCTTGCTTTTTGGAAGCCAGGGCTGCTGCGGCTTTCGGGGCATGGACGTATTTTGCGCTTAGTCTTTTCATAAGTTGGTCCTCCCTTTTTAGCCAGTTCATGTGTCTCAGCGCCCATAAAGTAACAAAATTATACGATTATGAAAACAAATATTAGCAAAGACTCGACTCTTGGCCCCAAGCTGTCTAATCGCGTTGGATTATGGCTTTTTCTGCGCCAAAACGCTTAAGGCTGGTTTTGCTACCAGCAATTATAGCGATTCTTACACTTGGTGGACCTCCGGCTTTTGCCGATACGGGCCCGGCGGGCGTTGATTTGTTGCCTATGATACAGGCAACAAATACCCCCTTGCCCGATACTAAGGTGCCACAAGCGACGCTTGATAGACTGCACTTATCAGACAAAGACGCCGATATTTATGCGCGCATCTTTGCGGCATCCGCGCGCGGCGATACCAAAACATTCAAAGCTATGCAAAAACAACTGGCCGATAACAGCCTGATTGACTGGGCGCGCGTGCGCCGTGCTCACCAGCAACCTGCTTTATGGCTGACACAGGCGGCAGGCAGCACACCGCGCCAGTATCGTGCCCCCATTGCGCGCGATAAAAAAGCGGCTGATGCCGCGAAAGACATTGCGCTATCGGTCAGCGTGCTATTGCGAACGGATGATATTGCCCGCGCGCTTGAAGTCATACGCCGCGCAAGCCTTGTGGGCACGATCGACCGTATTGAAGCCGCACAATTATTCACGCAAGTGGCGGCAGCCCAGCTTTATGCAGGGCAAACGAGCGATGCGCAGGCGCTATCGCATATGGCCCTGCGTGTCGGTGGCACTATTACACCGGACGCCGCATGGATTGCGGGCTTATCAAGCTGGGTTTTGGGCGATTATAACCGCGCCGCCCATTATTTCGCGTGGGTGCCACGGTCTGTATATGCGGGGGGCTGGTTACGCTCGGCCGCGTCGTTCTGGACGGCACGGGCCTTGATGCGCCAAGGCGATTTCGCGCAAGTCAGCGCATGGCTGCGCGAAGCCGCGCGCAACCCGCGCAGCTTTTACGGGCTGATTGCCACGCGCGTACTGGGCAGCAAATTCGATTTCAACTGGACCGTGCCGCCGTTGAACGGCGACCACATCAAAACGCTGGCCCAGTACCCCGGTGCCGTCCGCGCGCTGAAATTAGCGCAAGCAGGGCAGATGGATATGGCGCGCCTTGAACTGGCCCTGCTTGATGAAAAAGCGGCCCCGCAATGGCGCGAAGCCTTGTCGGCACTGGCGCTGAGCACGCTCAAGCCTGCTTCTGCCATGAAGCTGGCAGGATTGCTGCAAACACCTAACGGCGCGCCGATCGATATGGCGATCTACCCCGTATCACCATGGCAGCCGCGCGATGGCTACAGGTTGGACCCCGCCCTTATTCATGCTTTCATGCGGCAGGAATCAGGTTTCAAGCCAGCCGCCACCAACAAAGGCAGTGGTGCCACGGGCCTTTTGCAGATTATGCCGCGCACCGCCCGCGCGGTCGAACACGGTACCAGCGCCAATGCCCTTAAAAACCCCGAAACCAGCCTTGCCCTCGGCCAGAAATACCTTGAAATCCTGTTGGAACGTACAGGTGGCAATCTGTTTGAAGCGGCTATCGCGTACAACGCTGGCCCCGGTAACTTGGCCGCGTGGCGCGACCGTATTGCGGGCCATGATGATCCGCTGTTGTTTATTGAACTGGTGCCCTACGGCGAAACCCGCGCCTATGTCGAACAGGTGATGGCCAATTACTGGATTTATTCACTGCGCATGGGCGGCACACAAGGCGGCGGCGTTGCCACGCTGGATGCCGTGGCCGCAGGCAAGCCCGCCGTTTATGCCGCTTACGACACGACCGCCCCACGCCCTGCCAACGAATACGCATCGGTCAGTGCCAATACGGCACGCTAAAAGCCCCTCGCAAAGGGACTTGCTTTTTCAACGTCGCCCTGCAATCAATTGATTAAACTATAAAAACGCTAAGGGCACACACATGGCTTCGGTCAAGGATATCCGTTCCGAATTTTTGAATTTCTTCGTCAAGCACGGCCACACCGAGGTGGCGTCGTCACCACTCGTGCCGCAAAACGACCCGACCCTGATGTTCGCAAACTCGGGCATGGTGCAATTCAAAAACGTATTCACGGGGCAGGAAACACGGCCCTATAAACGCGCGACGACTGCTCAAAAATCAGTGCGTGCCGGCGGCAAGCACAACGACCTTGATAACGTGGGCTACACAGCCCGCCACCACACCTTCTTTGAAATGCTGGGCAACTTCTCGTTCGGCGATTATTTCAAGGAAGATGCGATTGCGTTTGCATGGGAACTTGTTTCCAAAAACTTCGGCATGAACAAAGACAAGCTGCTCGTGACCGTCCACTCGTCGGACGAAGAGGCAGCCGCCATCTGGAAAAAAGTGGCAGGCTTTTCTGATTCAAAAATCATCCGTATCAACACGAATGATAACTTCTGGATGATGGGCGATTTCGGGCCTTGCGGCCCATGCTCCGAGATCTTTTACGATCAGGGCGACACACTGGCCGGCGGCCCTCCGGGCTCGGCCGACCAAGACGGTGACCGTTTCCTCGAATTCTGGAACCTCGTGTTCATGCAATATGAACAATCGCCTGATGGTAATGGCGGGCACAACCGCGTGCCACTGCCCAAGCCATCGATCGATACCGGCATGGGCCTCGAACGTATGGCAGCCCTTCTGCAAGGCAAGTTCACAAACTACGATATCGACCTTCTGCGTTCGATCATCGAGCACGTCGCATCCATCACGGGTGTGAACCCCGATGGTCCGCAGGCGGCTTCCCACCGCGTGATTGCCGACCACTTACGCTGCTCGGCATTCCTGCTGGCTGACGGCGTCATGCCATCGAATGAAGGGCGCGGCTATGTGCTGCGCCGTATCATGCGCCGCGGTATGCGCCATGCGCATCTGCTGGGTGCGACCGAGCCCTTGATGTACAAACTGGTACCGACCCTCATTTCATCGATGGGCGAGGCTTACCCCGAACTCAAGCGTGCCGAAGCGCTGATCACCGAGACATTGAAGCTTGAAGAATCGCGTTTCAAACGTACGCTCGAACGCGGCCTCAGACTGCTGGATGACGAAACCACCAGCCTTGCCAAAGGCGGCACCTTCAGTGGCGAGACCGCGTTTAAACTGTACGATACATACGGCTTCCCCGTTGATCTTACGGCTGATGCGCTGCGCCCCAAGGGCATTGAAGTCGATATGGACGGTTTTAATACCGCCATGGAAAAACAGAAAGCCGAAGCACGCAAACACTGGGCAGGCTCGGGCGATGCGGGTGATGCCAAAATCTGGTTCAGCGTTCTCGACGAATGCGGCCCCACCGAATTTCTGGGCTACGCCCAAGACCACGCCGAAGGCAAAGTGCTCGCGATTGTGAAAGACGGCGCGCGCGTGAAATCGGCCACCAAGGGCGAGAGCGTGTGGGTTGTTACTAACCAGACGCCATTCTATGCCGAAAGCGGCGGCCAAGTGGGCGACACGGGCACGATTGCCGGTGAAAAAATGAAAGGCCATGTTACGGATACGCATAAGCACTTGGGTAAAGTGTGGGCGCATGGCGTGACAGTGGATGAAGGCACGCTGAACGAAGGCGACGCGGTTGATCTGCTGATTGACGTTACGCGCCGCGACAACATTCGCGGGTCGCATTCGGCCACGCACCTGTTGCACGAAGCCTTGCGCCGCCGTCTGGGTGACCATATCGCGCAAAAAGGGTCATTGCAGCAGGAAGGGCGCACACGCTTTGACGTCTCGCAGCCTGTGCCGATGACGGCCGAAGACATTGCCGTGGTGGAAGCTGAGGTCAATGCACGCATTCGTGCCAACAGCCCCATCACCACACGCGTCATGCCGCTTGAAGATGCGCGTGAAACGGGTGCGCGCGCATTGTTCGGCGAAAAATACGAAGATGAAGTACGCGTTGTATCTATGGGTGGAATCGATGCCGGTGCCAAACACGAATACTCGGTCGAACTTTGCGGTGGTACGCATGCGCGCACAACCGGCGATATCGGCGCGTTTAAAATCGTCTCGGAATCCGGCGTCTCGGCTGGAGTCCGCCGTATCGAAGCCGTGACAGGCGCGCGCGTGGCCGAATACGAACAAGAGAAGAAACAGGCGCATCAGGACCGTATTGCCAAGCTCAAGGACGAGACGGCGAAACTGCGTTCCGAGCTGAAGGCCTTGGGTGGTGCCGATGAAGCAACGGCGAGCGATAATGAAGATGACCTGATCGCGCATAACAAGATGCTGAAAAAACAGATTTCCGAATACCGCCGCAAGCTTGCGGCCGGCGGCGATGCTAACGACGCCTCGGAAATCAAAGACATCAAGGGCATCAAGTTCACATCACGTGTGCTCGAAGGCCTGCCTGCGGGCGATTTGAAACCGCTGGCCGATGACATTAAGGCCAAGATGGGATCTGGCATCGTGGCACTTGTGGCTGTGAATGACGGCAAGGCATCGCTCGTTGTATCGGTCACTGACGACCTCACCAAAAAATTCTCGGCTGTTGACCTCGTGAAAACGGGTGCTGAAGCCTTGGGTGGCAAAGGTGGCGGCGGCCGCGCCGACATGGCACAGGCAGGCGGGCCCGACGGCTCGAAGGCCGCAGACGCCGTGAAGGCCATCGAAGGCCATCTGGCGGCTTAAAATGGCAAGGGCCACACTGCATATATTGTGTGGTAAAATAGCAGCAGGGAAATCCACCTTGGCAACACAGCTCTGCCAACAAGAGAATAGCGTGCTTATCGCACAAGATCCTTTGATGGCGGCTCTTTATCCTGAAAACAGAACTATAGAGGATTACCTGCGCACGCAGCCTTTGCTTCGCAACGCTATCAAGACGCATATTATTGAGCTTTTAAAAAAAGGAATGTCGGTTATTCTTGATTTTCCGGCTAATACAAAAACTTCCAGATTGTGGATGCGTGATATTTTTACGCAGGCAGGCTCTGATCATATCTTACATTTTCTGGACACTCCTGATGATATCTGCCGACAGCGCATGCACGCGCGAAATGCCGCAAATAACCATGAATACAAAATAACCGATGCACAATTTGACGAAATTACAGCCATGTTTGTAACTCCGAGCGATCAAGAGAATTTTAACATCATGTCTTATACGTATAAAAGCTGATGACACGGGTGTTGCATTGCGTGTTTGTATCTTCAGTTAAACCAATCCAGCCATGGCTACTTAATCTTGCGAACAGGAACGCACTAAGAAATTAAAGCTAACATGCTGTATAAATTGGTAATATTAGACAATTAATCATATTTTTTCAGACATTTTATTACTAAACAATCTCACTCGACATTCCAAACATTGCAAAACCTGCTGTTTTTCCATATATTACACCCAGTGTGTAAAAAAGGACCGCAAAAGCGGCCGTGAGACGAGGGTGTAAATGAAAACGACAACTGCGCGGGCCCTGCCCGCAGCTGCATCGGCGCGTACCTATAGCCAGCAAAGGCGAGAAGCGCTTGCCGCCCGCCAAAACATCCGCCAGAAAATGCGCGCGAGCCTTCGTCGCAAATTCTCGCGTGCCACAAACTTTATGGCCACCATCGGCATTACATCGGCTGTTGCAGGCACGAGCTTTGCCTATAGCGACCCGACAACAGCCAAAGAGGCAACATACAAGGCATGGGACTTCGCATTCGCATGGTTGCCTGATGGCAATCTGCAAAAAGGCGATACCGATAAGGGCGGCGACCGCAAACAAGGGCAGATTGTTGCCCGCAACCTTGAAAACAGCCTCGTGCTCGGTTTCAATACCGGCCTGATTACACCGCAAGGCCGTATTGATGAAACGGTTGGCAAAAAAGTACAGCTGCGCGATACCGGCTTTGCCGAAATTGTAGCGGGCGTTGAGACCGCGAATGCGAAATATGACCCGCAATACGGCCTTTATGGCCACTTAGGCGTTATCAACGGGCCTATCAACGGTATGTGGCAAGATATCATCACCAAGGCCCATGGCGGCCATGCCCGTACATCGGAGGCATCGTCAGGCATGATGCCTTACCTGGGTGTCAGCGTACGCGCTGATAAAGCCTTTAACCTGGCCAATCTTGGCCCCGCCGCGATTGATATCAATACGGCAGCCTTTGCCAATGCCACAACGATGGATATATCAGCCGGGCTTGCTACTTACGCATCACTTAATTTCAGTGACAGTACCGCCTTCAAACCAACGCTACCGGGTATGCCGATGCAGTCGAATAGCGAGGGTACATCGGTTTATGCGGGTGTTGTGGCACAGGCTTTTGCGTATGACAGGCCAACCCATGTACTGGGCACCGCACCCTTCCGCGCTACAGGCGTTATAGGTGTTGCCTTCAACCACAAAAACATCGGGATTGGCGTTGAATACCAAAAGCCGCTTTTAAACGAAACCGCGAAAGGCTGGGAGAAACCAGTCGATCGCGGTATGGCGTATATAAGGTTCGGCTTTTAACAGCCGACCGATTTCTAAATTACTGTGGGTTGCCGTCGGTCGCGTCTTTCACGCCGTCTTTGATGCGTTCGGCTGGTGTGCGGCTTTCAAGCTGGCGGGCGGCATCATCAACGCCTTGACCATCACTTAAAGTATGGACGGCATCATCGACTTTTTGGCCGGTCGAGCGGCGGTCGGGCATGTTCAGGAAGCCATAGGCCAGAATGGCCAGCAGGGCTACGATAAGCACACCGATGATCATGCGGGAATTGTTGTTGTTTGAAATTACGCTCATGGTTTCTCTCCAGATATTGGTTCGCACCACAAACGGGGGGAACCATAAAATAGTTCCCCCACCCTTCAAAAACATCGTGAACGGTTAGGCTGCCGCGTCTTCTGCTTTGATTTTCGGCTTCGGCAGATCGAGCTTGATGTGCAGGTCGCGCAGTTGATGTTCATCCACTTGTGAGGGGGCGTTCATCAGCAAGTCTTCAAACGCGCCGTTCATCACGAACGGATAGACTTCACGCAGGTTAGGTTCATTCGCGAAAATCATCACGATACGGTCAACCCCGAAGGCACAGCCGCCGTGCGGCGGGGCGCCGTAGGTCATGGCATTGAGCATGCCGCCGAATTTATGTTCGAGCACATCGCGGCCATACCCCGCCACGGCAAACACACGTTCCATGATTTCAGGTTTGTGGTTACGGATGGCGCCTGACGCCAGTTCGTAGCCGTTACATACGCAGTCATATTGGTGGGCGCTGATGGCCAGCGGGTCCATCGTCTCCAGCGCTTCCATGCCACCTTGCGGCATCGAGAACGGGTTGTGCGCGAAATCGATCTTGCCGGTTTTCTCGTCCAGCTCGTACATCGGGAAATCGACAATCCAGCAGAATTTGAACACTGCTTTTTCACGGATACCCATGTCGTCACAAATTTTGTCACGCGCTTTGCCGGCAAATTTGGCGGCGGTGGCTTCCTTGTCGCATACAAAGAATACGGCATCGCCGTCTTCCAGCTTGGCGAGTGTTTTCAGTTCATCAAGAGCTGCTTGCGGAATGAATTTGGCAATCGGGCCTTTGCCCTCGCCACCTTCGATCACCACATAGCCCAAACCTTTAGCGCCTTCGCCCTGTGCCCAGCCATTGAGTTTGTCAAAGAAGCTGCGCGGCTGGTCGGACACCTTGGGCGCGCGGATGGCACGGACAACGCCGCCTGCATCAACTACGCCCTTGAAGGCCTTGAATTCAACATCGGCCCGTTTGAAAACGGACGTGACATCACAGATTTCAAGCGGGTTGCGCAGATCAGGCTTGTCGGAGCCGTATTTGAGCATGGCGTCTTTGTATGTGATGTGTGGCCATGGCCATTGCGTGACCGTGTGCTGCACGCCATGCGCGTTCGAGAATTCCTGAAACAGGCCGCCGATCACGGGTTCCATGGTTGCGAACACATCTTCTTGCGTGACGAAGCTCATTTCCACGTCAAGCTGGTAGAATTCGGCCAAGCGGTCGGCGCGGCCATCTTCATCGCGGAAGCATGGTGCTACCTGAAAGTATTTATCAAAGCCGGACATCATCAGCAGCTGTTTGAACTGCTGGGGTGCCTGCGGCAGGGCATAGAACTTGCCCGGGTGCACGCGGGACGGCACGAGGAAGTCGCGCGCGCCTTCAGGCGAGGATGCCGTTAAAATCGGGGTCTGGAATTCGTTGAAGCCCGATTCCGTCATGCGCCTGCGCATGGACGATACAACGGATGAACGCAGTTTGATTTTTTTCTGCATCTTTTCGCGGCGCAGATCGAGATAGCGGTATTTCAGACGCACCTCTTCGCCGGCATCTTCATCGGATGCGACTTGCAAGGGCAGGACCTTGGCAGCGGATTGCAGGGTGGCCGTGTCGATCAGGACTTCGATGCCGCCGGTCGGTAATTTGTCATTTTGGGTGCCTTCATGGCGGTCGACGACCTTACCGTTAATGGTGATGACCGATTCGACACGCCACTTAGAAACGTCCTCAAACTGGTTATGACCACCCGGAAGGACGCACTGGGTCAGGCCGTAAGTATCGCGTAAATCAATGAAAAGCAGGCCTCCGTGGTCGCGGACGGAGTGGATCCAGCCTGACAGGCGGACGGTTTCCCCCACGTTCTGGGGGCGTAGGGCTGCGCAGGTGTGGGTGCGATAAGCGTGCATATTTATCAATCCTTAGCTTGGAAGGTGTCTCAGCCCCTGTTATATCCAAGAAAACACCAAGAAAAGAAACGGTTTTTTGTGCCCAAGCCAACCTTTTTAGCTCTCGACACCGAGTTCCTGCGGGAACGCACCTATTATCCCCAGCTTTGCCTTGTGCAAGTAGCGGCACCCGAAGGGGAGGCGATTTTGCTCGACCCGCTCTCGGGCGATGACATGACAGACCTTGAGGAAGCGTTGTTCGACCCCGATGTCGTCAAGGTTTTCCATGCGGGCAGACAAGACCTCGAGATTTTTGTAAAGCTCTATGGCCGCGTACCCGCGCCTATTTTTGATACGCAAATTGCGGCGATGGCGCTGGGTTACGGTGATTCCGTTTCCTATGCGGCGCTGGTGGCCGATGTGTGCAAACACACGATTGATAAATCGCAGCAGTTCACGGACTGGTCGATCCGCCCGCTCACGGCCGAGCAACTGGCCTACGGCGCTGACGATGTGCTGTACCTACGCCGCGTATACGAAAACTTCAAGGAACGCCTCGACCGTCTTGGCCGCACGCCGTGGATTGAAGAGGAAATGGCCAAGCTGTCCGACCCTGATATTTATACAGTGGTGCCGGAAGACGCATGGGAGCGCATTAAAATCCGTACCGACAAGCCGCAGGCGCTTTCGGTGTTGCGCGGGCTTGCCGCTTGGCGCGAGCTTGAAGCACAGCGCCGCGATATACCCAAGGGCCGCATTTTTAAAGACGAAACACTGGCCGAGATTGCGATGTCACAACCGCGCGATGCCAAAGCTTTGGCCCGCGTGCGCGGCTTCCCTTCCGACCTTGCTGAAAAGCCGCTGGGGCAGAATATTTTGCGCGTGGTTGAAGAATCACTCGGCGTCCCGCGCGAGGACATGCCGAAGGTCGAGCGCACCAAACCTTTCCCTGCCGACCTGCAACCCGCACTCGAGATGCTGAAGATGCTGTTACGCATCCAGTGCAGCGAGGCCGGTATTTCGCCGCGCCTTGTCGCCGACGCTGACGATCTGCAGGCCATTGCCATTAAAGGCGATGATGAAACCATCGCCTGCATGAAGGGCTGGCGCCGCGAAGTATTCGGCGATGCAGCATTAGCGCTGACGTCAGGCCGGCTGGCGCTTGCCGTTAAAGGCGGCAAGATTGTTAAGACGCATAGCTAAAGGAAATACTCGTCAGACCGCGCGTAGCGATGGCGAGACCATGCGAATTCCAAATGTTTTGGCTGCGTGTACACAGGACGTTGCTTTACGCTTATTTACCGCCTTACATAAAGGCTGCGTATCAAGTACGTGGTAACGCGCACGCGGGTGCGCTTTCTGGCTGGCTTGTGGGTAGGTGATATGGATAAAGTCCATCCCCGCATTATCAGCAGCCACACAGCCAGGCAAGCTGTCTTCAACTGCTAGTGTGCGGGCAGTTGGCACACCTATTTTGTCACATGCCACAATATAGCTGTCACCCCATGGTTTACCCCTGTATCCGGCGCCAATCACATCGGTGTGCGATAAGATGGTTTCAAGATGCGGCCCGATGCCGATGGCATCGATGTTGGCCTCTACAACAGGGCGTTCATTGCCTGATACGGCCACAACCGGCTTACCCTGTTTGCGGAAGGCCAAAATAAGATCCAACAAGCCAGGACGAATGAGCGAAGCCCGATCATCGGGGGATACGTTTGAAATATAATCGATGTAACGGTCACCGCAGGTTTTCTTAAAAACAGCGCGCGGTAGGCTAGGGCGACGGCCCTGCGCATCAAGCTGGTCCCAGACGGCATCATGCCCTTTGCCCAAGTTCGAAAACCACCAGTCGGTGCTTACTTCGACACCAGATTCGCGTAAGACCTGCACGCCTATCATGGCGTGGATTGGCTCATTCATGATGGATGTGCCGTCAATATCAAGGGCAAGCGCGTCATACTGGTCTGCTAACACATTAAACAAACCGTTTTTGCCACGTGGAAGAAAACTGGAAAGCCCCTGAAACATCGATACCCCTTTATTTGAACCGCGTTTAAAAAGTTATGTGAAATATATACATAATACACAAGCGCTTTGCCAGCTTTTATTACGGGCGACCCCATAACCACGCAGCACCCCGTACACCAGAGGAATCGCCATGTCTGGGTGGTTTTAGCTCGGTGTGCACCTGGTCCGAAAATACATAACGGCCCCAAATTGCCGGCACATCGGTGTAAAGGCTTTCGATACCACCCATTCCGCCACCCAGAATAACCACATCAGGGTCCACCACGTTAATCACCAGCGACATACCCCGCGCCAGCCTATCCGTGTATCGGTCCATAGCGGCTTTGGCCTTAGGCTCACCACGCTGGGCGGCCGCCACAATATCGTGCGTTGAGATTTCCTCACGGTTGACCCGGCGGTAATCATTTTTAAGCCCGGTGCCTGATATCCATGTTTCGAGGCAGCCTCGCTTGCCACAATAACAATGCGGGCCGGGATGTTCGCGTTCGTCCGTATTCAGTGCATATGAGGTTATTTTTTCAGGTGCATCCTCCAGTGGTTCGAATACACCATGAGGGTCACCTGACTGAAGCGGCTTCATATAGGGCAATGGATTATGAGCCCATTCACCACCAATCCCATTACGTCCGCCGACAACAGTGCCATTCACAACAAGCCCTGCGCCGCTGCCGGTGCCAATAATAATAGCGAATACAACAGCTTTTCCTGCGCCAGCACCATCCGTTGCCTCAGATACGGCAAGGCAATTTGCATCGTTTTCAATGCGAACGTTACGGCTGATTGCAGCTTCAATATCTTTGTCGAGAGGATGCCCGTTGAGCCAAGTGGAATTAGCATTCTTAACCAGCCCCGTATCACGTGAGATTGTGCCAGGAATACCTATACCAACGGTGCCTTTGCGGCCCAAGGTTGTCTCAGCCTCATTCACAAGTCCCGCAATATTGCGGATGGTTGCCGTATAATCATCCCGCGGACTGGGCACGCGCTTGCGATAGATTTCTTTACCGTTACGGGCCTCAAGGCCGATGATTTCGGTTTTGGTCCCTCCAAGATCAACGCCGAAACGCACTGTTTCTTCCATTTTTTTCCCTGACGATCTTAATATTTGTGTCTGCTTAGCCGATAGGCACAGCCCGGGTCAAAGCGTTTGTGCAAATGCCAAAAAAATTTGGCGCGATGCAGCAGCTAAAATCTGCCCCCTTTTAAACTTGCCGCATCAGATAAAACAAAGCGCGCTAAGACTATGCTGGCCGTTATCCAAGGGTTTAGAAAATGAGTAAGTACTTGCTTTTTTTCTATTTTCATAATATACACATGTTATCCACTGTTGTGGTGCTTATGGCCAACCGAAATACCTTGACCGCAAGTGCGACAATTTTGCATGTTACGCGTGGATGAAAGCATAAGTAGATCCCGGATGTAGTAAATCGCAGGAGTTACTTTACGTTTTCGGTAGTAAGACAAGGGTGTGTGTTATGTCCAAGCGCGTATCGCAAACGACCTTTCACATCCTTTGGGCCAAGTTAACAACAGCCAAGGGTCTTTTACGACATGACTGCTGATCAAATTGTAGTGCCCCTACCCGCTGCCCAGTTCAAACATGCTTCCGCATTAGCGCCCATGCCTTTGGGCCCTGAAGTTACCTTTGCTATTCGCAAAGATGCCCTGTTTGCGACCGACCTTCTTATCCAGGGACTATCCCGCCTTCCAGAGGTAAAAAACGGCAATATCGATATTGCTGAATCCGTCAGCGATGCTTATCGCGACTGGGGGCATAGCGTTCTTCAATCCTTCTCCCGCTACCTGGATTACGACCAATATGGCGTGCGCGAAAACAATTCACGCTCACTGACAGTCATGTTTTATGACGCCACAGAACTAGCCGCCCACACCATTCAGAACGCTTATGAACTGGCTGAGTCCCATCTGAAACAGCCTAACGCTCGGCCAATGCTTGTATCACTTGATGACATGATTCATCAGGCTGACGGCACACGCTTTCCTGAAATTGCGTTCTCGCGCCTATTCTCGCTTGAAGGCGATGAAATGGATTATGTGGCGCGCCCTGGCCACCGCCCGGTTGAAGACCAGATCAAACGGATCGCCCAGCTAGCTGAGCACATGGCAGGCAAATACGGCCAGCCCGTGCCGATTGTGTTGCTGGAAGATAACGTCCGCCGTGCCAAGATGCTGAACTGGGTTATAGGCAAAATGGATGAGGCTGGCGTATTCAAACACGCAATATTGGCTGGTATTTCGACCAGCTTCTGCAATGCCAAAGAAGAAGAGCGCAGCAAAATTCTCCACAACGGTAATCCTGTACCCGTTAAGGCTGTGAAAGATTGCGACACCAACTGCATTATCGATGTGGCGACTACACGCGACCTTCTATTTGACGGCTTCGTGACCCAGCATGGCGGCCTGATCGGCCGTCTGCCAGGCATTTTTATGGATGTCGAAAAACGTTTTAAAATCGCCCCTAAACATGCTCAGGCATTCCGCCATGAAATTATTGATGCCAACATCAAGTTCTGTCGTGACATAGAAAAATCCTTCGGCGTTAATCCTCCTTTATCATGGTTTGATGGTGGGCCAATTATTTCCAAAATCTCTGGTATTCCGCCCTACACTCCGATGACCCAGGTCATGCACAGTGCCAAAGTCGGTATCTTCAGGAAATCTGCAGCAAACGATGATCCTACCTATCAAAGCGTCAATGAAGATGGCACATTCGATAAAGCACTTGCTACCCTGCGCACTGAAGAAGCTGGGCCACAAAAAACAGGCATGTTGTGCAAACCTTCAATGGTTTAATCATTGATTGTGATACGGGGCGTGATGACGCCCTCGCTATCTGGCTGGCACTGGCTTTGCGCCTGCCGCTCAAAGCCGTTGTAGGCGCTTACGGCAATACGACCCCTGATAACGTGATCCATAATTCCATGGGCGTACTGGCGCTTGCAGGCCGCGCCGATATTCCGGTAATACGCGGGGCTACCGCACCCCTTAAACCACATCATTACATTGATACGATTTTATTGCCGAAGCAGGCGGGTGCAGGCAATGGACTTTGCAACCTGACGCTACCCTATGACGATGCACTGACGCCCCATGACGCATCAACAGACACGCTTGCTAGCCGTGTTCTGGCAGCCGCCGAAGGGCAGAAAATTGATTACGTCATCACAGGCAACGCCACGTCTTTTGCACATATATGCAAGGCGTTGGGCGATGATGCTAAAAAACATATCAACAGTGTCACCATGTGGGGCGGCAAACTCGATGCCCTGTGGGCGACCATGCCCGGCCCTGATTTCAATTTTGGATGCGACCCATATGCCGTGCAGGCCATTCTGGATTCAGGCATACCTGCACGCTTCATGCCGATGGATACGACATGGCAGATCGTGATGACGCTGGCAGAGCTTGAAGTGCTTGTGCCGACCACACCGGTGGCCGACTTCGCCAAAGAACTGATGATCGCACACTGCAAACATTTCGCGCCCGAACCGTTGTTCCGCTTCCATGACCCCAGCGTCATTTACGCGTTAACGGATGAAGCGCCCTTCAAGAATACCTCATGGCGTATTGGCACAGATGCCGCACACCCTGATTTCGGCCGCCCAATCAATGACCCAACAGGCACGCCTGTGCAAATTTATATGCCCGATGCTACCCACCGCGCCGCCATGATGAACAGCATTTTAACTACCCTCGGTTTCGCCCTTTAAAATTTGTGCGAGTGCGGCCATTTCGTGCCCGTATTTCTTGACAATCAGGGGCCTGATCCTCTTTTATACAGCCAAGTTTTCTGTAAATAAGGGACCATATGACCGTAGCACCTCTGATTATCCCTGGCGACCATAGCCGCACCCTTGCAACAGGCATTGCCGAGGCTTTGAATAGCCGCGTCGTTGATGTCATGACCAAGCGTTTTGACGACAATGAAGTCAAAACCCGCATTGAAGAAAATATCCGCGGCCGTGACGTTGTGGTCGTGGCCTCCGCCGCAGGCCACCCTGACGAACAGGAAAAAGAAACGCGGCTGCTGTTGCGCGCCGCCGTCAAACGGTGTGATGCCAAATCCGTCACGCTTTTGGTGCCTTACATGTGGTATGGCCGCTCAGATGACAACTGGGGCGAACGCAACGAACCCGCCCTTATGGACACCATCGAAACCCTACGCCCCCTGTGTGACAAAGTTGTGGTCGCCGACCCGCACAACGCCCTTATGGTACGCGAGAAATTTGCCGAAGCTGCCAAAACTAACGTCGTCCATTTCGCCTACCCTTATGCCGTCCAGCTGCGCGCCATGATCGAGGAGGGCATCATCAGCCGTGAATCCCTTTTGCTTTCGCACGCCGACTCAGGCTCGACCAAGCGCATCAGCCCCACTTTCCGTGCCTGCGTTTACAGCACGCTTCAACTGGAAGGCCGCAAGGCAGAGCAGGACGACTGGGCTGTCGGCCTCAAAGACCGCGACAAGGTTACGGGCAAAAGCCACTACAAAGGATTCGATACGGATGTTAAGGGCCGCGACGTGGTTATTTTTGAAGACATGATCGCATCGGGCGGTACCGCCATGGAACTAGCCGATATGCTGAAAGAGCATGGCGCGCGCTCGGTCATCTTGTTTGCCACATCGGGTCTGTTCACGACCAAGCCCGGGCAAGCGCCCGATGCATCGGTTAAACGCCTTGATGCTTCAAAAACGCTTGATGCCGTGTTCATTACCGATACATACGACCATGCACCGGTAACGCCTTCTCTGCAGGCCGCGATTGACGCAAGCCCGCTGATTCATACGGTCAAAACGGCGCCTTACCTCGCATCCATCATCCGTGCTTTATACGCTGATGCAGTGCCTGAACACATGGAATACAATTCAATTTCTTCGATTTTGAATGGTACTAACGCGATTAACAGCAAAATTGCCCGCGTGACCCCTTATAAGCCGGGTTCACCGCTATTGCGTCTCAAAGGTTTGATTGCGGCCTGATTAAAGCTGGAGCGCTTCCTGCTGAGGGTTCAGCAGGTCGCGCACCAGCGCGGTTGTGACCGGCCGTTTTTCCGTCATCGACAATTGGTCCAGCTGGGCGACGAGGTTACGCGCGGCGGCAAAGCTGCGTTCCATGCGCGTGACGCTGTATTCAATGACGCCCACATCAATGCGCATCTGGCGGTCGGCAAACAGTTTCACCATCAAGGCCCTTAGCAAATCTTCATCCGGCAGACCCAATGCCACCTGCGGGCAAGAACGCAGGCGCGATGCCAAATCAGGCACCGCGAATTTGAGCAGCGCGAGCGGCTTGGTGCCTGTAATCAGTAAACTGCCCGGCGTCTGGCGGACATGGTTATACAAATGGAACAGTGTTTCTTCGGACGGGCGATTGCCCGTGAGTGTATCGAGATTCTCGATGATCTGGGCATCGGCACCCGCCATGGACTTCCAGATGGAAGCCAGATGCGTTTTGCCCGCGCCTTCAGGGCCATAAATATACAAGGCAGGCGCATTCCATTGCGGCCAGCGGTCAATAAAAGCCAAGGCATCGCGATTGCTTTCGGATACCAGAAAATCCTCCCGCGACATGGCGGGTGTTACCGGAAACGATAACGGAATCTGGTTCACGCGGCTCATATCATGCGGCCGTGTAGTAACTGCTTTTCTTATATTCAGCGATGGCGTGACGGACTAGCACACCGATGACGGCGGCCACGGGCACGGCAATCAGCAAGCCCGTGAACCCCAGCAGGCTACCACCTGCCATAAGCGCGAAAATAACCCAAAGCGGGTGAAGGCCAATATTGTCGCCAACCAGACGCGGGGTTAGAAAATTACCTTCGATAAACTGGCCGATACCAAATACGACCAAGGCTGCCAGCACCAGCATTGGGTTGCCTGTGGTAAACCATGCGACCGCCATCGACATGACAAGCCCTGTACCCGAACCGACATAAGGCATGATGGATAAAATGCCCGCAGACAGGCCGATAACAAAGCCAAAGCGTAAGCCTATGGCTGTCAGGCCAATACCGTAGAACAGGCCGAGTATGAAACATACCGTCACCTGCCCGCGAATGAAGCCTGAAAGCGTTCTATCAAATTCAGCAGTTAGATTCCGGACCGTGGATGATTTATCACGCGGGATAAGCTCATTGAATTTGGACACCAGGCGAGGCCAGTCAAGCATCATATAAAATGCCACGATGGGCATGAGGAAGATAAAGCTGGCAAATGACATGATGGCAGCACCACCGGCTAGCACGCCTGCCAAAACACTGCGGCCCGCCTTGAAAACCGAGCCGCCCTGCCCCTGCACGCTATCTACAAATGCTGCAGTATCAGTGGGAATCTCAACCCCGAAACGTTGCGTAATTTCAGAAAGAGCCAATTGCGCGCGGGCCAGCCATTGTGGCAAATCATCCGATAGCTGCAAAGCTTCATGGAACAGAACCGGCACCAAAAACCCAATACCCAACCCCATAACCAGCAGGAATGAAAACAAAATCGACAAAACAGATGCCCAGCGCGGCCAGCCTGCACGCTCAAGGCGTAGCACCAGAGGGTTAAGCAAATAGGCAATGGCCATACCCAGTACGAACGGCATCAGAATACCCTGAAACAGCAGCAGAAAACCTGCAAAAAGGGCGACCACGCAAATCCAGAATAATGACAGTGTGCCGTTGATGAGCATTTTAGAAACTACGCTCCATGGTCAGTGTGTATGCGGGTGCGTCTTTGGCACCTGCGGGGGCAGATGTTATCTGCAAGCCATTTTGTGCCATAGCATTGGCCAGCATTTCACTATCGCCGTTATAAGCGAAATCGATGCTTGCCTGCGAAGGGCTGATAGCGCGCACATTGATGGAATTTACGCCCGGCACGCGGCCCAGCGCCTGACGCATAGACACCCATTGCTGCAGGCCCGAGAAACGCGCCAACGTGCGGTATGATCCGGCACGTGCGCCAACCAGCGCTTTAGGCGTAACGGTTTTTTGCGTGACGACCGTTTTCTGGGTCGTCATGGTTGGTGTTTCTGCCCGCGGTGCATCGGCCATCATGGACACAGGCATAGCCATGCTTGGCCCCGATGTGACGGGCATTGCCGGCGATGTAGTGATCACCGTGGTTGTCTTGGTGACAGGCACCGTGTTTTTGGCGGTGGCCGAGAGCACCGGCATAGCATGGAGGGACGCAATGGTTTTCTTGACCGCTTCGTCCATCACCTGACCGCTGGCGTTATCGACGCCAAAACGGCCCATGGGTACGGCAGAACCGTTTTCGTACTGGAACAGCGATATGATCATCGTGCCATTGGGCTGTTTTTCAGCCATGGCCAAAACAGCGTGCGTGGCTTTGTATCGCTCAAGCAGGGCCCCGATATTGCCTGTCTGCACCAATGGCTGGCTAGGGCTGTATTCACGCAGATCATCCACATCGCCCACGGGCAATATAATCGGGCGGTCTTTATCCTGCGCCAAAACCGTGTCGCCTTCCCAGGCGTCGCGCCACGGGTTGTCCTGCCCCCAGAGGGTTTGCTGACCCGACGGGCCATACCATGGCAGCAACAATACAGCACCTTTGGGCAAGGAAGGCGGCGTCGCAGGTATAGGTGGCTTGGGCGCCGATGGCGCCGCGGCTTCAGCTATTTTGCTATTTTCGGCAGCAGTAGGGGCTACGGAAGTGGTGATGGTTGTCACTTCCGTGATGGTGGTTTTTTCAACCGGCGCCGGGTTCGGCATTGCGCTTTCTGGCGTTGCCGGAGCAGTTGCCACTTTTGTCTCTGTGGTCGTTACAGTTGTTGTTTCCGTGGTAACGGCCTGCGGGGCGCTTTGGGCCTGCGGGGTTGCGGCTAACTGTACACTGCGCTTGAAGGCGGCAGGAGAGAAGCGGATATCGAGCGTGCCCGCGTAGCGACGCGTGGTCATTTTTTCGCGCACGATTTCGAAATCATGGACGAGACCTGCCAAAATGCGGTCATCCGGCACAATCAGATTCGGTCGTTCTTCAGGGCTCAGCAGCTTGTCGGCCACCTGTTCGTAGGCTTTGCGGCGCGCTTCAGCAAAGGCCTTGTTACGGGCATCAAGGGCCGATGCGCCGGTCGTATCGACACTGACGGCTTTGGCGGTATAGGTACCGTCATCCTGCGCTTGCGCGGGGGCCGGCAGAGACAGGCAGAAAGCTGCCAAAAAAATTATCGTTAACGGGGCCAAAAAAAAGCTATACAACGACTTGCGCATAAATACGGGGTCCGGCGGTTTTAAGTTGTGCCCTTAGTACTACAACTATGGAAGGATTGGCTTCAATATGAAAGGCAACGCTGCGGACGCTTATAAACAGGCTGGTGTGGACGTCGATGCCGGCACCGCTTTGGTCGAGGCAATCAAACCTGCGGCGGCAGCAAGCAAGCGCGCGGGTGTTATGGCTGGTCTTGGCGGTTTTGGCGCGTTTTTTGACCCAAAAGCCGCCGGCTTCAAAGACCCTTTGCTGGTTGCGACCACAGACGGTGTAGGCACCAAGCTTAAAATTGCGATTGATACCAACCGCCACACAGGCATCGGGCAAGACCTTGTTGCCATGTGCGTGAACGATCTGGTCGTTCAGGGGGCCGAACCGCTTTTCTTCCTCGACTATTTTGCCACAGGTAAGCTGGATGTTACCCATGCCGCCACCATTGTTAACGGCATAGCCGCCGCCTGTCAGTCAGTAGGGTGCGCTTTGGTGGGCGGCGAGACCGCCGAGATGCCGGGCATGTACGCCAAGGGTGATTATGACTTAGCAGGCTTTTCCGTCGGCGCCGTCGAACGCGGTCGTCAGGTCACGGGGGCTACCATTGCCGAAGGCGATGTTGTTTTGGGCCTCGGATCATCGGGGGTCCATTCCAACGGGTTTTCACTGGTGCGCAAGGTTGTAGCCGATTCAGGCGTGGGCCTTGATGATGCAGCGCCATTTGCGACCAACAAGTCGCTAGCTGAAGTTTTGCTTGAGCCTACAAAGCTTTACGTCAACTCACTGATATCAGCACTCAAGGCAGATGCGCCCATCAAAGGTATGGCCCATATTACGGGCGGCGGCTTGCTTGAAAACATTCCCCGCGTTCTGCCTGACGGTCTGGGCGTTCGCCTTGATGCCCGTACATGGCCTTTATTGCCGGTCTTTAAATGGTTGGCACAGGCGGGCAAATTATCCGTCACCGATTTGGCCCGCACCTTCAATTGCGGGATCGGCATGGTTGTGATTGTTCCAGCAGAATCTGCGCAAACAGTTGTCAACACCTTGACGAATATGGGTGAAAACGTTTACGCCATCGGTTCGGTTGTGGCGGCTTCGAGTGAGGCCCGTGTCATCATCGACCATGATCAAAGCGTGTGGATGGATTAAATACCGTGTCAAAACTTAAACTGGCAGTCCTGATTTCGGGGCGCGGGTCGAATCTGCAGGCGTTGATTGACGCCTGCGCAAACCCAGAATTTCCGGCTGAAATAGCTGTTGTCGTGTCGAACATACCGAATGCGCAAGGCCTGGACCGTGCGGCTGCGGCTGGCATTCCAGCCATGATTTGCGACCACACCTATTTCAAGGGCGACAAGCCGGGGTTTGAAAACGCGCTGGCAACTATACTTGAGCAACACGGCACCGAGCTGGTTTGCCTAGCTGGTTTTATGCGCATCATTAGCCCTGTTTTTTTAAACCGATTCAAAGACAAGGTTATCAATATTCATCCATCGCTTCTGCCTGCCTATAAGGGGCTGGACACCCATGCCCGCGCACTGGCGGCTGGTGACACCACCCATGGCTGCAGTGTCCACCTTGTGACAGCGGGTATGGATGAAGGCCCGGTCATAGCCCAGCGCGCCGTTGCCATATTGCCCGATGATACGGCAGAAACACTGACCGAGCGGGTTTTAGTACAAGAGCATATACTTTACCCCGAAGTTGTAGCCGATATTGCCAGAGGCTCCGTGGTTATAAGGCAAGGACAGATTGAAAGGGCGGCAGGCTTGCTGCATCATAGGGATGCTGAAATCGAATCTTTTCTCATTCCTGAAAGCCCTGTGGACCAGCCCCATGTTTCAAGACCGTCCGCACCCGATTCCGCTTTTGATGACCCCCATGTCATGTGGGATGCATTTGCGAAGGCCTTTTTTATGGCTGGAGGTCTGATTGCCGCTGCGCTTGCCCTGCTGGCCGTTTTCCTGGTTTAAAAGGAATTTGCTGGGCCTATGCCTGCTTGCCACGATCGCCCTGATCGCGGCAAACAACGCCACTTACGCGCAGGATGCCCAGCCTCAGACAGCACAAGCAGCCGGTGTTGCAGCCCCCCTTTTAACGCCGACGACCAATATTGTCCTCACTGACCGGCGTAATGATTATGACATCATTCCGTTTTTGTACCACACGCGTGATGCTACCCGTGACTTGAGCGCACGCGAGGTGTTTTTGCGGCATCAAAGCAATTTGCGGGGTGATCGTCAGCAGTCGACCCCCATGGGCCTAAGCCTTGACCCCGTGCCCCACTGGTTGTTGATCGACATTACGAATGACAGCCACCGCAGCGACTGGATACTTGATTTCGGTACACTGGCGCAGGGCCGTGCGGGTATCGCACCCCAATTCTTCATACAGAACGGGCAGCGTGGTAGCCTTTTGGTCAGCACAGCCACGCGCAGCAACGGTGTAGGCGATAAAACGCGATTTGTACCTCATGCCGTGCCCATCAATCTGCTGCCCGGCCAGTCCATCACGCTGGTGATTTACATTGTGCCCAACGATTATGCGCCCTTCGTGATTGCGCCGCGTATAGTCACGTCCGATACGCTGATTAGCGGGGCAGATGCCAAGTCAGACCAATGGCTCCAAAGCAGCGTACTAACCCTTCTTACCGGCAGTATTGTATTCTTCCTAGGTGGGATGTTTTTGCGCCGTGGGCTTGGCTTTTTCCCGCATGTCATGTTTTTTGCGCTGCAGGCCTTTTGGTTCTGGCTTTCAGGCAATTTCATCTTTGTCGACCTGCCAGCCGGCCCCCATCTACAGGGTATTGTGCTGGCCGCAGGCGGCCTGCTGGCACTGGCCGTTACGCAATCGATTGTGCTTTCACAGGAAGGCGAAGCGGGCGACAGCATTCTTTTGTATATTTGTGCCAGCTTCGTGCTGATGGCGATTATCGTTTTCGTATTTGCCGTGCCATCGGGCAGTGTTTTGCGCGTGTGTGTCGTTGGCGGGGCTGCCGCCATTGGGTATGTGATTGCAATTTTCAAAGCTTTAACCGTACGCCACGAAATGCGCTGGGCAGGACGCGCAGCCGCAATCGCATGGATCATTATGATGATAGGGCAAGGCCTGCCATATCTTGATATTTTCACCGCCCGCAGCCAACCAACCCCGATGATGCTGCAAGCCCCTTGGTTATGCATGCCGCTTGTATGCGTTTTACTTATTTTATCGGGCGTGGCGTATATAAGAGCCGGCAATACCACAATGATGCGCGAGGTATTACGCCAGGCCCAGCGTGCCCAGAACGTCAACCGCCTCAAACAATCGAAGGAAACCGCTGATCAGGCGCGCCTTTTGCGCGTGATCGAGCGTGAACGCGAGATCATGGAAGATTTACGCGCACGTGAGGCCGAGCGTACGGAAGAAATGCGTATGGCCAAGATTACGGCTGACGAAGCCAACCGCGCAAAGTCAGCCTTTCTGGCCGTCGTCAGCCATGAAATCCGCACCCCGATGACGGGGATCATGGGTATGATACGTTTGCTGCAAGACACACAGATGACGCGCGAGCAGCGGGACTACACCCAGACCATTCAAGATTCCGGCGATGCAATGCTGGCCTTGCTGAACGACATTCTGGACTTCTCGAAAATCGCAAGCGGCGGTATGTCGCTTGAATCGATCGATTTTGACCTCCATCGCGTCATTCATAGCGTGGCTATGCTGATGAACGGCCATGCCGTGCAGCGCGGTATTTACCTGCAAACCGATGTCGATGGGGACGTGCCGCGCTTTCTTAAAGGCGACCCAACACGTCTGCGGCAGGTCTTGCTGAATATTGTTGGCAATGCCATCAAGTTTACGGCGCGCGGCGGCGTTACCATTCGTCTGCGCGCAGGCGACCCTGCCCTTGCGACGGGTGACCATCTTGACCATTTGCCGGTTTCCTTCGCGATTGAAGACACCGGGATCGGCATTTCGGAAGAAGCGCAAAAAAACCTGTTCAACCCGTTTTCGCAGGCTGACTCGTCAATCTCGCGTAAATTCGGGGGTACGGGGCTGGGGCTTGCCATTTGCAAACGCCTCATCGAGGCTATGGGTGGCGAAATCGGACTGAATAGTATCGAGGGCCAAGGCACGACCTTCAGCTTTACGCTTATCTTCCCCGCTGGCGACCAGCAAGCCGCACAAGACGATTCGGCCGATAGCCATGCTGGCGGCAACCTCGCGATACCAATGAACCTTCTGGTAGTGGACGACAACGCCATCAACCGCAAGGTCATGGAAGGGCTGCTGGGCCGTGACGGCCACCGCGTCACGTCAGTGTCTGGCGGGGCAGAAGCCATCAAGACCCTGAACGAGCGTGTATTCGACCTTGTGTTCATGGATATCGAGATGCCGGAGATGAACGGCGTTGAAGCCACGCAGCGCATCAGAGCATCATCCGACCCGCGCGTAGCCAATACACCCATCATTGCGCTCACTGGTAACGTGGGAGAGGATGACCGCGAACGCTACCTTGATGCCGGGATGCGCGATGCACTGGCCAAACCGATAGACCCCGAGCGCCTGCGCGAAATTCTGATCGCATTCGGCGAAGCACGGCCAGCCCAACCTGCCAAAACCGATGCACCATCAAAAGACCTCTGGGAACTGAGCCCTGATGAACTTGACGAAGACAGTTTCTCAGGCACGGCCGAAGCCCCGCCAGCCGCGTTCGAACTAGCCAGAAACAATGACAACGCGCAGGATGAATACACGCAGGACGAAGACGCCGAAGCCGCACGCCTGCTTACAGCCGACCTTGATGCCAACATGTTTGCGCGCCAGCCTGATGACGAGGTAAATAATCCGCCGGCACGTGCGGCTTCTGAGCCTACGCAATTTGACCCTGTGCTGATAGACGAGGTTATTTTTAAGTCGCTTCTGGGGTCACTTGGCAAGTCGCAACTCGATGAAATGCTGGTCGGTGTGTTCAGCCATAATAAATCGGTCCTGCCTACCTTGCAGACAGCTTTTAATGACGGTGACAACGAGACATTACGCGGATGTGCGCATGAGCTGAAAGGCATGAATGGCAATTTCGGCCTCAAGGCTGTGGCCATGGTGGCAGGAGCGATTGAAAGCGGTTGCCGCGCCCCTGATATGACGTTCGATCAAATGGAAGAACTCGTCTTCAGCGAATTGCCAAGTACCATCGAGCGTACCGAAAAACTGTTTCAGAAATAGCCCATAAAAAAACCGCCGGATTGGCGGTGGACGGTTGGCGGTATTTTTGACGGGTCAGGCTGCAAAGTTTTCGCGGGAGGCCGATCGCATACTTTGACGGTAGGCACAAAGATGGCGGTGCCACGCGGCCAGAACCATATCGTTGCCCGCAATATACTGAATGGACACGAGAGTTTTGACAGGGCTTTTGCGTTCGATACCGTCATCCTGCTCAACCACGGCCTGATTGAGGCGGATTGAGAGATCAATGTCATGTGCCTTCATGGCACGCACGACTCCACCACGGCCGTATGATACGGTCAGGCCACAGAGCATGGAGTGATAAATACCTTCTTCGGCCGATGTGCTATACACGCGGCTTCCCTCACGCCGGACTAAATCGGCGATGTCCATCACGACCATTGATTCAGGCCATTGTGGTACGGGTAAAATCGAAGTCATTTTTTAATCGTGTTCCCTCAATAAGGCAAAAATCGGGCAGATTTTTCACCCGACCGACGCCTTCGTTTTTTCGTAAGTTAGGCCGCTTCTGCCAACAGCAGTTCAGCCATTTTAGCGGGGTCGACCGTACGGCCCGCTTGCGCCACGTTCATGTGGTCGTGCATGGATTCAACCAATTCGCCCATGCGGTTTTTAAAGAAATGATTCGCACCTTCGAGAGTACGGTGATCGATTTTGATGCCTTTTTGCATCCGCAGCTTGTCGACCAGTTTCTGGATCGGGGCTGGCGCTACCATATCATCATTACCGCCGTTGATGATCAGGCCCGATGTGGGGCATGGCGCCAAGAAGCTGAAATCATAGACGTTGGCTGGGGGGGTTACCGAGATAAAGCCACGAATTTCAGGACGGCGCATCAAAAGCTGCATACCAATCCATGCGCCGAAAGCAAACCCGCCGACCCAGACATGGGGGGCATTGGGGTTGATGGCTTGCATCCAGTCCAGCGCCGATGCGGCGTCGGACAATTCGCCCTCACCCTTGTCGTGCGTGCCCTGGCTTTTGCCAACACCGCGGAAGTTGAAGCGCAGGGTTGAAAACCCGCGTGCAACGAATGTCTGGTGCATGGCATAGGCGACTTTATTATTCATAGTGCCGCCGTGTTCCGGATGGGGGTGCAACACCAGCGCTAGAGGCGCATTTGTCATTTTGGAATGTGTGTAGCGACCTTCGAGGCGGCCAGCAGGACCATTGATGATAATTTCGGGCATATTCGACTTTCTATGCGCGTTAAACCGCTATTTATCAGACTTGAAACATCGCCTTGGCAACATACTTACACTACCAACGCGGAACCTAATGTCTGTCTATCGGGTTAGTGTCGTTATATTGAAATGTCTAGGACATTGTCAATTATACTTCGCAAGTGCAGCATTTATGGGGTAGCTGTACTCACAGGGAACAAGTCCATGAAAACCTTGTGGTTTATTTCCCCTATTATCGTATGTAGGTTGGGCGCGAAATATAATATCGCTCAATGTGCATCAAAAAAAATCAGGTCTAAAAGTGGAAAAATTGGAAACTTCATCGCGCGGTCGCCATGCCTTAACAGCAATGGTTGACCTCACTAAAAAGCAAAACGAGCGGCCTGTTCCGTTGTCGGATATCGCAGCTAGCCGTCAAATTTCCCTCTCTTACCTTGAGCAGATGTTTTCAGGGCTACGGCGCCATGGGCTTGTTAAAAGCCATCGCGGCCCCGGCGGCGGCTACCTTTTGGGCCTGCCCGCAGCCGAAATCAGCGTTGCTGCCATTATCCGCGCTGCGGAAGACGGCCCGTCGGCCCAGCGTGCCCAGACAAATCTGCGCCGCGCTCGCCAGCCCGACCAATCGGCCGAAAAGCTTTGGTCCAGCCTGAACGGGCTGGTTTACGGCCTTCTTGACCATATCTCACTTGATGATGTCGTTGCGGAACGTGTTGAAGTCTATCAAAAAGTGTTTAGAACCGAGCCTTAAGCTAATTTCGCCCACCATTCCGGGCCAAGTTTGAGAAGGTTTTACGGTTACCCATGATCTATCTTGATCATAATGCCACGACGGCTGCGTACCCGCAGGTTATCGACATGGTGACCAATACCATGCGAATCACTAGCAATGCGTCATCTGTACATACAGCGGGGCGCCATGCCCGCGCGCTGGTTGAAGATGCACGGCAGGCCTTGGGCGCCCTTTGCAACACCAACCCGAAAGGCGTTGTGTTCACCAGCGGTGCCACCGAAGCCAATAACACCATCATAAAATATTTTGCCAATATCGGGCGCGTGCTGACATCGGGTATTGAACACCCGTCTGTCATGGAAGCGGCCCCGCAGGCCGAACGTATTCCCGTGAAAGCGGACGGCGTAATTGATATGGAAGCACTGGCCCGCATGCTGGGGCAAGGCGATGCGCCGACGCTTATAAGCGTTATGCTAGTGAACAATGAAACAGGCGTTATCCAGCCCATAGCCGACATTGCCAAACTGGCCCATGCAAAAGGTGCCCGCGTACATACCGATGCCGTGCAGACCGCAGGGCGCATTGCTATCGACATGCCATCGCTTGGTGTCGATTATCTGACATTATCGGCCCATAAAATGGGCGGACCACAAGGGGTTGGCGCGATTGTGGCTGTCGCGGGTGCACCGCCCGTCAAACTCATTTACGGGGGTGGGCAGGAACGCCGCCAGCGCGCCGGCACTGAAAACGTGGCCGGTATTGCAGGCTTTGGCGTGGCAGCCAAACTGGCGCAAGACAATCTTAAAACCTATGCGGCTTTGGCTGCGATGCGTGATGCGATTGAAGCGCGTATCCCGCATATAACTGTGTTTGGTGCCGCGGCCCCGCGCGTGGCCAACACCACCTGTTTTGCGCTGCCAGGCGTGCCAGCCGATACGCAGCTGATGGCACTCGACCTTGCAGGTATTTGTGTTTCCAGCGGGTCGGCCTGTTCGTCAGGCTCGGTCAAGCCCAGCCATGTGCTCGAGGCCATGGGCATTGCACCTACACTAGCCAACTGCGCCCTGCGTGTATCGCTTGGCATGACGACCACCCCAAATGATATCGACACATTCATCGACACCTATAACCGCATGGCACTAACATGGCTAAAATAACCTTCATCCTGCGTGACGGCACCCCGCTTGAGGCCGATGCGCCCATAGGTCTTTCCATCATGGAAATTGCGCGTAAAGCCGGTATCAACGACATTGAAGGGGCCTGCGGCGGCTCGCTTGCTTGCGCCACCTGCCACCTGATCATCCACCCCGACTGGTACGACCGTGTGTTGCCCGAAGACGGTAAATCGGTGGAAGAGGAAGACATGCTGGACTTGGCCTTCGACCTTACCAAAACCTCACGACTTTCCTGCCAGATCATGATGCGCGAGGAGCTTGAAGGGCTTATTGTAGCTGTGCCCGGTGCCCGCGACCCGTTTGCCGCCTAAAACTTTTTGCTTTTTCGTAATACATGGTGCTAGGGTCAGCGCCTATGGAAAAAACTTTTTTACAAAAATTCGGGCCACCGAAGCATTGGGCGGTATTCCAGAACGTTTTAGACGCGCTGCACGATGATTTGCGCTCCGACCCTGTATTGCTTATGGAACGCATCAGCCCTGCATTTTTGCGCCATGCGGATGCCACCAAACCATTCCATTTCAGGGTCGAGCCGCGCGGCAAACATAAAAGCAATTTTACCGACTACACGGTTGTGTGCAAAGGCATGGGCCGTCAAGGCACTTACGAATATCGCGTCATATCTGTCGATAAAAACCGCAATCTCGATGTGCTTGATTTGCGCCGCGTGATGGATGACCAGAAGCTGATCGGTAAGAAGAAAAACGTTAAACCCATTACATCAACACAAGACCGTTTTCAGCGTATGCTGACACGGCATTTGACCGGTCTTTATCGCCGTCTGCCTGATAGCAGCAGTTGGGTATCTGATTTATGGTTTCTGGAAGATGCCGATACCAGTGGTTTTCAATCAATGGAATTTGCGCGCGAAGTGACTGTCAAAGAGATGATGAAGTCACTCGACGGTGTGGTTGGTGACCGTTTTTCCGATATGAAGTTCCGCGCCTATCTGCAAAACCTGTTAACTGAAGCGCTTGAAAAATACGATGCGTCGCAAAAACCAGTAACAAAACAGCTACTGCGCGATGCTGCTTCATTGCTTGACCGCGAGGCTATTAGACTTCTGACAGCAAACCCGTCATCACTGACCTCATCGAATTACCACTGGCTGACTGACCAAACTAGGCCGAAGGCCCTTCCAGCCCGCCGCGCGCTGGTTGCCGCCTGCCCCATATTGTTACTCGTGGGCGAGCGCACAGAAATGCCCAGCGTATCGCAAGCCGTGTCGGAAGACCGGTTCGATGTTGACCAGTTTATTGCCCGCACATTGTACGCCCACACGCCCGAGCGGTTACAATTTTACAAGAATATGCGCGAGCATGAAATTGGCCTTACGAACGCACGTATTTTGCCTCGTATTGCACATTACCTTGCCCACGCTCCCAATGACGTAACCTTACCGAAAACACCTGATGAATGGGCGCATATCGGCGGCCTTGTAAGCACCGCACACGGTATTGCACCTATCATCGAACGCGACTCGCTGCGCGTATTTGCCGACCTTGTAAGCACTTCATCTTATGAAGGTGAAGGCAGCGTTGCGCGGTATTTCAACATGCAGTCCGGCGGCAAGCCGCAAAGCATTGCCGATATGGCCGCTTTACGCAGCCGCCTGGCCCTTTCGGTCATGGCACCTAAAATTATGGCAGAGGCCCAAAAACGTGACCTGAAAATGCCGTTATCCGATATTTTCTACATTGTTGCCGGCAAAGAATTTGTAAAACGCGGCACTGTCATTGGCATGAATAAAAAACTGGTTGAAACCATCGATGCCTTTAACAGCCAGCGCAACATCATGGGCCACTTCTTTGACGGCGCACCGGTTGATGCGTTGTTAAGCGCGGCATTCGATTTCAGCACGCATCGCGGATCGTGGGATGAAAAACTGCGCGAGATGATTATTACCAGCCGCCTGTTCGAACATGCCGCCGATTACGAATGGCCACATCTGCCGACTATCGAGATGCCGGAAAGTATGTATACCGTCGTGCCCCTGAAAAATCAGGCTGAGCTGTTTCAGGAATGCTACGAAACCGGCAGCGATTTATGGCGTGAAGGCCGCCGCGCTGTTAGCGAGGGTGTACATTTTATAAGTATCCGAAACAACGGTATCAAAATATCAGCGACCGCCATGATCTGCGAACCGCGAGGCGTTTCGGGTGAATGGATAATCGAGCGGATTGACCGCGCCGATGGGGATATCCGTAACATCCATTACCGCAGTGTTATTGAAGAATACCTGATGCATCCTGACTTCGTACGCAGCGTGCATAGCGACAAATTTGACAGTTTGCGCGCACGCCTTCGTAACACGCTGATATCACGCGCGAAAGATAACGAATTGATGGGCCTGCGCGCCGATAGCCCGCGCGAACGCGCCGCCGTTCTTAATGCGCTGCGCCCCTATATCAAAAGTGCCGAAAATTGGGAAATTGACCAGAATGGCTGCTTTAGCGCCCCTAAAATTAACGCCATTACCAATACGTTGCTGACGAATATCGCACCGTTTTATCGTAACCGCGCCCCTGCCTAGATTTTGACAAAAACATGAAATAGATTTGTGCGCATGAGACACATCATTGCGTTGCTAGCCTGTGCTGTTTTACTGGCTGTGCCGTCTGCCTACGCGCAGGACGGGGCTGCGCCTGTGGCTACTACCGTACCGGTTTCAGAAGCACAGGTTAAATTATCGTACGCGCCGATTGTCAAAAAAGTCGCGCCCAGCGTTGTCAATATATACACCAAGCGCGTGGTTACCGGCCGCGCGGGCAACCCCTTTATAGGCGACCCCTTTTTCGCACCCTTCTTTGGTAATATGGCCCCGATGCGCAAGCGGGTTGAACAATCGCTCGGGTCGGGCGTGATTGTCGATGCATCGGGCCTGATTGTGACCAATGCCCATGTTATCAAAGACGCGCAAGAAATCGTCGCCGTATTGTCGAACGGACATGAATATCCTGCCAAAAGCGTGCTTGTCGATGAACCAAGTGATTTAGGGCTATTGAGGATTGATGCAGGAACCACGCCGCTGCCGGTCGCCAAACTGGCACCGAGTGATGGTCTCGAAGTTGGTGATATTGTGCTGGCCATCGGCAACCCTTTTGGTGTGGGCCAGACCGTTACCAGCGGTATTATTTCAGCCCTTGCGCGTTCAAACACCAACGTCAATGATTTTGACTTTTTCATCCAGACCGATGCCGCTATCAACCCTGGTAATTCGGGTGGGCCTTTGGTTTCCATGGACGGCACTGTTATCGGCATCAATTCGGCTATCTATTCGCGCAATGGCGGGTCGCTCGGCATCGGGTTTGCGGTACCAGCCGACATGGTGATGGCCGTGATTGCTGCCGAAAAATCAGGCCAGGTCAGCAAACGGGGTGTATTGCGCCCGTGGCTCGGGTTCACATCGCAGAACGTGACGGCCGATATTGGCGCATCCATCGGGCTTGAAAAAGCCTCGGGGGCGCTGGTTGTAAATGTTGTTGAGGGTGGCCCCGCCGATAAAGCAGGATTGCAGCGCGGGGATATCATTACCGCGCTCGATAGCCGCGATATCCGCGATGCGGACGAGTTGAAATTCAGGATCGCGACCCTGCCCATGGGCAGCAAGATCACCATGCATATACGCCGCGATGATAAAGACCAGACACTGGAATTTACGGCGGCCCCGCCGCCTGAAAAACCCACGCGCGACCCCGTGACTTTGCAGGACCTATCCATTTTACAAGGTGCTACAGTTATTAACGTATCACCCGCTGTGATCGAGGAAATGGACATCAAATCGCAGGATGACGGCGTTGTTGTATTTGCCGTACGGGATAACAGCCCCGCCGCGCGCATCGGCCTGCAGGCTGGTGACGGCATTATTGCTATTGGCGACCGTCGCGTATCAGATACCCGTAAATTGCAAGCCCTCATCAAGGACGCCGCCTCAAGCCAGCGCTGGGTTTTGACAATTCGCCGCGACGGGCGTGACCAAACCATTATTCTGCGCTAAACATAGCCAGATGGCTCAAAACCCGACCCTGTTCGAAACGCTGAAAGATGACGTGCGCCCGCTGGCAGACCGCCTGCGCCCTCGCGCGCTTGACGACATTGTGGGCCAAGACCATCTGTTAGGCCCCGATGGGCCCTTGCGTAACATGGCTGAAGCCCGCGCTCTGACATCGATGATTTTATGGGGCCCACCCGGCTGCGGTAAAACCACGCTGGCACGCATATTGGCTGAGGGTAGTGGTTTATCATTCGTACAGTTATCAGCCATATTTTCTGGCGTGGCCGATTTGCGCCGTGTGTTTGAAGAAGCCCGCCGCCACGCTGAACAGGGCAAAAAAACGCTGCTGTTTGTTGATGAAATCCACCGTTTCAACAAATCACAGCAAGATGCGTTTTTACCTTATGTAGAAGACGGTACGATTTTACTGGTTGGGGCCACCACGGAAAACCCGTCATTTGAACTCAACAGCGCTTTGCTGTCGCGTTGCAGTGTTTTCATTTTAAATAGGCTTGATGACGCAGCACTTGAAAAAATCATCGCTCGCGCTGAAACCGATACCGGCCGTGTATTGCCACTAGATGCGCAGGCCCGCATGACATTGAAGGCCATGGCAGATGGCGACGGGCGATTTTTGCTAAATATGGCCCAGCAGATACTGGCGCAAACCAAAGACGGCGATATCGTCAACGGCGAACGCCTGACGCGTATCGTACAAAAGCGCGCGCCTTTGTACGACAAAAGCGATGAAGGCCATTACAACCTGATATCGGCTTTACACAAATCGGTCCGCGGGTCGGACCCCGATGCCGCGATATACTGGTTTTGCCGGATGCTCGATGGTGGCGAAGACCCGCGCTATATTGCCCGCCGCCTTGTACGTATGGCAGTTGAAGATATCGGCCTTGCATCGCCCCAAGCCCTGCCACTGACCATTGCCGCATGGGATACGTATGAACGCCTTGGTAGCCCTGAGGGTGAACTGGCACTGGCCGAAGCGCTTTTATATCTGGCATCGGCCCCCAAATCGAACGCCGCCTATAATGCCTATAATGCCGCGCGAGCCGCTGCGCGCACATCAGGCTCGCTCATGCCGCCCAAACATATTCTGAATGCACCGACCAAGCTTATGAAGGAAATCGGTTATGGCGACGGGTATGTGTACGACCCTGATACGGCGACCGGTTTTTCAGGGCAAAACTATTTTCCCGACAACATGAAACGCGAACAGTTTTATGACCCCGTTGGCCGCGGGTTTGAAAAAGAAATCAAAGCCCGTATGACCGAATGGGCCGAGATGCGCGCCCGAAAAAGCGGTGCCGCATGACACAGATTGCCCCTGATGATGACGGCCAGCGCATCGACCGCTGGCTGAAAAAGAACTTCCCCGATATCGGCTTTGGTCAAATGCAAAAACTGCTGCGCACAGGCCAAGTGCGCATTGACGGTAAGCGCGCGAAACCCGACACACGGCTGGTTGCAGGGCAGGAAATACGGCTGCCGCCGCAACTGTCGATGCCGGAAGTCGCGCAAAAAACATCGGACGCCAAAGATCATGCTTTCATGGAATCGCTGGTGATTTATGAAGATGACGACCTGATCGTTCTTAATAAGCCATCGGGTCTGGCTGTGCAGGGCGGTAGCGGCATTACCCGCCATGTAGATGGCCTTCTAGATAACCTGACGGGCGAAAACGGCGTGCGCCCTCGTCTTGTACACCGGCTCGACCGTGATACATCGGGCGTTTTGCTGCTGGCAAAATCGGCCGAGGCGGCGCGACGCTTGCAGGCCATTTTTGCAGGGCGCGATATTGAAAAGATTTATAACGCAATCGTCATGCCCGCGCCGCGCGATGATAACGGCCGTATTGATGCCCCTTTGGCCAAAGGCATGGGCGGAGACGATATTGAAAAAGTGATTCTTGATGAGGAGACGGGCAAGGCCGCCATCACGGATTATCATGTGCTGTCTCGCGCCGATAACGGGGAAAGCGCTTTAGTCGAATTCCACCCCCTCACGGGGCGGACCCACCAGATTCGGGTCCATGCCTCCCTCATCGGGTCGCCTTTGTGGGGTGACATCAAATACGGGGCCCATTTTGGCAACCATTTTTACCTCCATGCCCGCCAATTACGGCTGGAACACCCTAAAACGGGCAAAGCTATGGTTGTAGAAGCCCCGTTACCTGCCGATTTCACGGCACGGTGCGAGCGTTTGGGTATCAGTTTGCCGCAGGGCCACTAGGGCGTTCACAAGGGCGTTTCGAGCATATATACTGTTTTTTCAATATGTTCCTAACTGTATAGAGCGCCCATCGATGAGCACACCTCCTCCTATCAGTGAAAAAAACCTCACCTATCTGGCTTTAGCCGGATTTTTCGTGGCAGTTCTGGCTGGCGCCGGTACGTTCTATGTACGCTACCCCTATACGGAAGACGGCCAAGCGTATCTGATGATCGCTTATCTTCTGTTCATTTTGGTTCTATTTTTTGCAATCAAGCTCTGGAAGCTGCCCTTAATTGGGGTAGCCGTTGTGTTTTCGATCAGCATACTGGGTTATGCCAACAAAAAATTCGACTGGCGCGAAAACTATATCCAGATGGCCAAATTGGGCCAACCTTTCTTTCTTGAAGAAATGATCGACCGCTACCCAACCTATGAAGAATATACCTTCGATTTCCTGGGTGCGCCTGACTGGGTCCGTTTCAATGAAGAATGCGTACAGCCTGCGCTTCTTAATCAAGTTGTTCTGGGGCGTTGCGCATCATTTGAACTCATCCAGCGTTTTTATCGTATCGACATGCAAGCCGCGATGATTACGCATCTGAACAAGATGCGCGAGACAGCCAAACGGATCCAAGAAGGCCAGATGAAAAAGCGCAGCGAATACATCGCCTGCCTTGCCAGCAAGGAGTGTGCTGCCATTCCGCTTCTGCCCAAAGGTATTGATGCAACAAGGATTGACCCGACATCACGCGATTATATCGGTATTCGACAAGCCTTCTGGTCATTGATCAATGAGCGTAAAATGTCTCAGGAAACCTGTGCCCTTACGCCAATTTGCCGTGCCCTTGTAAACATGAAAGTAGTTGAACCGGCCAAGCTGCCGTTTTAATTACAACGCATGAAAAAGTTTTATAAAGATGTGACCACAGGCCCTGCAGTAGGCGGCGGCTTTGTTGTACTGCTGGACGGTCGCCCTGTTCGTACACCTGCAAAAGCCTTGATGACGGCGCCTACCGCCAAACTGGCCGAAATGATTGCTGCCGAATGGGCCGCACAAGATGACGTCATCAACGCAGAAACCATGCCCCTCACCCAAATACTGGTGACCGCGATTGACCGTGCAGGCCCGCAGCGCGAAGCCATTACAGTAGCAGCGCTGGCTTATCTTAATAGCGATTTGCTATGCTACCATGCCGATGAACCAGAAGGCCTCATGGCCGAACAAGGCAAGCTGTGGTCACCATGGCTGCGCTGGTTTGAGAAACGCTTCAATGGCATTTCACTTTATACAACTTACGCTCTTGCGAGGCTTGACCAGCCGCAGGCCGCCCACGATGCCGTAGCCCTTGCTGTAGATGCGCTTGATATACAGCGTTTCAGCGTGTTCCAGATTGTCACCAACATGACAGGTTCGATCGTGCTTGGCCTTGCGTTTACCGAGGGCGCTGCCAGCGCAAGTGATGCGCTGGCCTGTACCTTGTGCGAGGAATTGTATTATGAACGCAAACTAGACCTTGAAAAGCATGGCCTCGACCCAAACGAAGCCCGCCGCCGCGCAGGCCTGAAGCGTGACCTTGATGCTGCAGCCGCCTATTTAAAGGCTATTATTTAAGCAGCCACGATTTCAGATTTTCTACCGGCAGGCCTGCATAAGCGCGCTGATACCCGTTGAAACACCTGACGACCACAAAAATAATGGGCGGAAGAAAGCATACAAGCGATGCCACCAGGACGAGGGTTTTATTAACTTCCTGAAAGTTGCGTAAGGCATTTGCAATATCGACTTCGTTTTTAGGCACGGCCAAAATAGCCTTGTTCATTGCAATTGCACTTTCAGGGTCGGCATTGGCCGAGACAAGCGAGCTCGAGAGAATAATTGCGATCAGAAAAAACAGGCTCGATATCCAGAAAGTCCGAACCATCCATGACCCATGATTGGCAATCAGACCCTCGGGCGCCTTATCGGCGCGCAGACGGTAAGCCCAGATGGCAGAAATAATGGTTCCGACCATCGCAAAGGCGGCAATACCAGGCACCAACCCAACGCTTAAAGGTATAGCCAACCCCATAACCACGTAACAGCGCAGGGCTGAAGATGTATCAACCATTTCCGAGGCTATTGCCGTTTCGGGCGAGTGGGGAATGGGGGGCAAGTCTGTCTGGTTGATATCAGTCTGGTCGGACATTTCACTTCCCTATTTTCTGGCAAACAGTTTTTCAAGGTCATTCAAACTTAACGCGACATGCGTCGGGCGTCCATGGTTGCATTGGCCTGAAAGCGGGGTCACTTCCATCTGGCGCAGTAGCGCATTCATTTCATCGACATTCAAAATACGGCCAGCGCGTACCGAACCATGGCAGGCCTGCCGCGCCAATACCGCCAACAAAGCATCGCGCAACACTTCAACCTCGCCGCCATCGGCCAGATGGTCGGCCAGATCCTGCAACAGTGCGCGGTAGTCGATTTTCTCGGTCAGTATTGCGGGTATTTCGCGCACGGCCACACTGTCGGTGCCAAAGGCATCAATAACCAGCCCCATGGCCGATAATATTTCGGCCGCTTCCAACAGCATCGCGGCATCATCGCTGCGCAGGGTTACAATTTCAGGAATTAACAGAGGCTGGCGGCGTACACCATCTGTTGCCATCCAGTTTTTAAGGCGTTCATAAACGATGCGTTCATGGGCTGCGTGCTGGTCGATGATGACGATACCGTCCGGCGTTTGCGTCACAATATAGGTAGTGTGCAATTGCGCCTTGGCAGCACCCAGCGGGTGGTTGGTAGCCGTTGATTCAGGCTGGATGTGTTGTTGCGGCAACACGTTGTTCTGTTCTGGTGTGCGGGCTTGCGGTTGCCATTCGGACAGGCCGGCGAAAGCGGTTTCCCGAACGGTGGCAAAGGCGGGGGCAGCCGCCGGCATATAGACGGGTGACGCACCATACGCCGCCTGTGGTGCAATATCGCCACCAGCAAAACCAAAATGCGAAGGCGTAAACGACTTCACAGCCGTACGCTGGCCATGGGCCTGCAAAGCCTGATGAATGGAGGATACAAGCAGGCCACGAATGCGGGCGGGGTCACGGAAACGCACTTCGGATTTGGCGGGGTGTACGTTCACATCAACCGATTCATTCGGCACATCAATAAACAACACGACAATCGGGTAACGGTCACCCATTAATGTGTCGGCGTAGGCGCCCTTAAGGGCACCTAATAAAAGCCGGTCACGAACGGGGCGGTTATTGACGAAGATATACTGGTGTTGCCCATTACCGCGCGAAACGGTTGGCAGCCCTGCATAACCACGCAAGCGTAGATCATCACGGGTGCTATCAAGCGCCATGGCGTTGCCTGCAAATTCATCACCCACAATTTGCACGACCCTATCGACAGGGTCGACGCATGGTGGGCACGACATGACGGTGCGACCTTCCGATAACACGGTGAACCGAATTTCAGGGTGTGCCAACGCCAGACGCGCCATGACGCCTTTTACGGATATAAGTTCGGACTGGTCGGTGCGTAAAAACTTGAGGCGGGCAGGCGTTGCATAAAATAAATCATGCACTTCAACGCGTGTGCCTGCGCTGCGCGAAGCCGGTTCGATAGGGGCTATTTTACCGGCATCAACGCCAATGCGCCATGCGTCAGCCGCGCCTTTAGCGCGAGATACGATGGATAGGCGTGCGACCGCACCGATGGATGGCAATGCCTCGCCCCTGAAACCGAAGGTCGCGATATTTACGAGATCATCTTCATTGAGCTTCGAGGTGGCATGGCGCTGGACTGATAACGCGAGATCAGCTGCATCCATACCACGGCCATCATCATCAACGGCAAGCCAGCTTTTGCCGCCAGCACGTAAATCGACCGTAATGTTAAGGGCACCGGCATCAATGCTATTTTCGACCAGTTCGCGCACGGCGGCCGCCGGATTTTCAACCACTTCACCAGCGGCGATGCGGTTGATAAGGTAATCGGGCAACTGGCGAATGACGGACATGCCACGACATCAGCATGCGCCCGCGCGCATTTCAAACAAAATCAGCCAAAAACGTGGGTTTATCAGAGGTATTCGGTATCGCCGTCCATTAAGGCACCATCAAGGATGGCGCCTGCGAAAATAGCCCCGTCAAGGCGGGCGCCCGTAAGGTCTGCCTTACGCAAATCGGCGCCTGTAAAATCGGCATAGCATAGATCGGCGTTTTTGAGCCTGATACCTGCCATTTTGGCATTACGCATAACGGAATAACGCAAAGTTGCACCCATCATGCTGACAGGCTGGATACGTTTAACAGCACCACTTGAATCAGTGAATAACAATGGCGTCAGGTTCGCGCCCGAAAAATCGCAGCGGCTGAGGCGCGCATCCTTGAAGGAGGAACCGCGCACGTCGGAATTGGCGAATGAACAATCGCGAAAATCGGATTCATCAAAAATGGCGGACTGCATTTCAATGCCCGAAAAATTCTGGTTCAGGAAATTAGCGCCGATGGCTTTCATGGCCGTGAGCGAATATTTGCTTAGGTCTTCAATTTCGCGCAGGTCGTAACCTGAAAGGTCAAGCTGTGCGCCATCCTTGCCACCGCTTTTCACCCAGCGGACGTGCTCTTTGAGTAAATCGGCCATTGGCCGTTCAAGGCTACTGATTTCATCGCCAGTTGGCTTTTCGGTGATGCTGTCGGTAAAATCGGCGCCTTCTGTTTCGACCATATTCATAGTCGTTTTTTCGAGGATCGCGTTTTTGAGGTCAGCCCCGCGAAGGTCGGTGCCCGACAAGTCGGAATGCGAGAGGTTCGCGCCATCAAGATTGGCATTGCGGAAATCAGCGCCCTGAATACGGACGTTGGAAAGATCGGCATCTGAAAAGTCAGCCGATGAAGCACGTACGCCGGAGAGGTTGGTTTCCATCATCCGCGCGCCGGTAAATACAGTACGGGCGACAGGTACATTCTGGCCATCGCGGCGCAAACGGTCGGACAGGTAACCTTCCGCCCCTTTTTCCATGATTTTACCTTCGCGCAAGTCCGCTGATTTCAAATCAGCGCCTGAAAGGTTGGCACCAGCTACAAACGCACCACGGAAGTCGGCACGAACGAAAGCAGCGCGTTCAAGGTTGGCGCGGCGCATGTCGCAGGCAAAGAAGGTCGCGGACACGAATTTACCGCCAGACAAATCGCAATTGATAAGGCACGAGCCTGTAAAATCGGCATGGCTAAGATCCTGATTCTTCAGGCTAAGGCCGGTCAGATTTTTGAATTTGATAACGGCGCGCGCACCCCCGTTATGCCCCTTCATATAAATCTGGTGCAGCTTTACGATACGATCCAGCTCCTCTTGCGAGAGCTGGGCCATTACAATTTCAGCTTGGGGGGGTTTGCTTGCGTTCATTTGCCGTGTTGTTTTCAGGTATGTCTTCATACTCTGGAGTAAAAGTATGAAAAATCAGTTTACTCGTTGATAAATCTAGCAATTCATTTTGCTCTAGATCACCTTTCAGCGCAAGCAGCTCTTTCGTCAACGCCTTCCCTAATTCAACCCCAAATTGATCAAATGAATTAATATTCCACAACCAGCCTAATGCAGCTGTTTTATGCTCATACACAGCGAGTAACAGGCCCAGATTGTATGCATCAAGGCGCGGCAACAGGATGGTCGTCGAAGGGCGGTTGCCAGGGCAGATTTGCGCTGGTGTGCCTGCCTTACCCAGCATCAAAGCCCGGCTTTGGGCCAGCATGTTGGTTACCAGCACCTTATGGCGTGCGGGGCAGCCCCATGGCGTTACTGCGGCAATAAAGTCACACGGTATTATGTCAGTTCCCTGATGGAGCATCTGGAAAAAGGCGTGCTGGGCGCTGTTGCCCACCTGCCCGAATACAACGCCAGCCGTCTCATAATCAACCGCGCTACCATCGGTATCGACGCGCTTACCGTTTGATTCCATTGCCAGTTGCTGCAAATAGGAAGGCAGATCAGCTAGCCTTTGAGCATAGGGAACAACCGCCTGTGCCGGGCATTTCAAAAAGTTGCGATACCATATTTCCAATAGGGCCATAAGCACGGGCACGTTACGAGCGTATGGCGTAGTCGATACATGCGCATCAGCCATTTCAGCCCCGCGCAAAAAGTCGCTAAACACATCGAAACCAAAGGCCAGCGCTATTGGCAGCCCTATCGCCGACCAGACCGAATAGCGCCCACCTACCCAATCCCATAAGGGCAAAATACGCGCGGGGGCGATACCCATATCGATTGCGGCCTGTGTATTCGCCGTGAGCGCAATAATGCGGTCATCGCGGTCACGCATCCACATGCGGACGGCTTTCAAGTTGAGCATAGTTTCATGCGTTGTGAATGTTTTGGATGCGACAGTTACCAGCACATCGGCAGGGTCAAGCGACATGAGTAACGGGTCGAGATCATCGGGGTCAACATTCGCCACAAAGTGCATTTGCGGGCCTTCATGCATACCTGCCAGCGCGTTACAGACAAGACGCGGGCCCAGATCAGACCCGCCGATACCAATATGTATGATATGTTTGATAGACGCGTCAGCACGTACCGTATCGGCCAGTATCTTCATGCGGGCTAGACAATCAGCAACGACAGCGGGCGGGTTGGAAGACCGCAGGGCCGTGTGCAGCACCGCGCGATTTTCAGTTTTATTCATCACATCGCCCACAAACATGCGTGCAAAATTACCCGCTACATCCTGTTGCGTCGCGAAGGCTTCCAGCAGCTGCAAGATTTTCGCATCAGCCAGATGTTTTGAGAAATCGAAAATGGCATCGCCCAGCGGCAGCATCATGCGGTCGGTACGGCCTGCTTCAGCTTGCAGTAGGGAGGCTATATTCAGGTTACGCGCTTGGGGTGCCTGAGTTTCAAGGGCTAGCCAAGCTTGTGATGTGCGCAATTGTGATGTCATTTTTTAGGGCTGCCTTCCGCGTCGGGTATCACGGTTACTGTATCGACATCAACGCCTTCGGGTTTGGCACCGACAAGCACGATGATGGGCGCGGCCGTAAAAACGCGTGTGGCCACGCGGCGGATATCGGCAGGCGTTACAGCTTCGATTTTCGCGCGGTAATCATCCAGCGATGTGATGGGGCGATCATTCAACTGCAGGGATACAAGCGTGCCCGCAATGCGCGATGATGACGACAGGCCAAGCGGCATCGAGCCTATCAGGTAGTCTTTGGCACCGCGCAGATCATCCGCCGTAACATCGGTATCTTTCATGGATTTAGCGATGCTGTTGACCATACCGATCGTCGGTTTTACGTTTTTCGGCAGCATTGAGCCACTGACCGTTAAACGATACGCGTAATCAAGATTGAGCGGTGATGAATAGATACCGTAGGTAAGCCCGCGTTTTTCGCGTATTTCGGTCATAAGGCGGGAGGAAAAACTGCCACCGCCAAAAATATAGTTCATAACCTGCATGGCGTAATAATCGGTATCCTGTGGGCCGATACCCGGCCATGCCATCGATAGCGTGGTTTGCGGCATATCTTTCAAATAAAAAATGGGTTTGCCTGCGGCGGGCATTTCGCTTTGCACCAGTGGCTTCGCATCGGCTTTGGGAGGCAGGGTGCCGAACACATCATCGACCAATTTTGCCGCGGCTTCTTTTGTAAGGTCACCGGTAATGCCGACAACCAGACGGTCGCGCGCAAACAGACGCTTGCGTTCGGCACGCAAATCATCGGCCTTCAATGTCGCCATGGTGGCCAGTGAACCACCCGTATTGCGGGCGTAAGGGTGGCCTTTATAAATGGCATCATATAACAGGCGCGATGCTATCCAGTCGCTTTCACCCATGGATGATTTGATACGCGATAGATTAGCCGCGCGCATGCGGTCAACGGCCTCAGCATCGAAACGCGGTAGAAGCAATGCAGCTTTGAGCAATTTCAAAGCCTGTTCCTTATGCGTATCAAGTGTGCGCAAGGCGCCTGAAAAATTATCGCGGTCCGAGCTAAAAGCCAAATCAATCGCGTTATCGCGCAATGCCGCCTGAAATTCCTTCGACTTTATATCGCCAGCGCCTTCATCGAGTGTATTCGACAATAACTGCGTAACGCCCTGCTTGGCCGTGGGCGCACCGGCAGCGCCATCACGGAAAGCAAAACCAAGCGCCAGCACAGGTAGGCTGTTGTCGGGCACCAGCCAGACCTTGATGCCCAGCGGGGTTGTCAGTTCCTGTATATCAAGCACGCGGGCATAGGCTGTGACAGGCAGCAGCACCAATAAAAACAGGGCCAGTATGAAGCGTTTCATCACTTGCCGCCTTTCGGCATGAGCCAACCGGTTACACCGTTCTGTGCCAGTACATCACGCTTCAAAGCATCCAGTACTTCTGCAGGTGTGACCGTATCCAGCTGTGCGGGCCATGTTTCAATATCGTTAAGCGATATGCCTGTAACCAGCGCCGCACCAACATTCATGGCAGGGCCGGCAAGCGAGTCGCGCGCATACACGGCATCGTCTTTCAAGCGCGTGACCGATTTTTTAAGTTCGTCGGCTGTAATGCCTTTGGCCGCGACATCTTCAAGCACGCGGCGAACAGATATGGCGATTTTATCAAGCGATACGCCTGCCGCAGGGGTTGCGTAAATTGTAAACGTGCCGTCATCCCATGCGTCACCGGAATAGGACACATCGATGCCAGTAGCCATTTTATCTTTAACAACAAGCTGCTGGTATAGCGTGCCGGTGGTACCGCCCAATACATCTTCCAGCAATGACAGCGCCAAGGCATCGCGCCCATTCTGGCGCACCGATGGTGCGCGGACCATATACATCCATTCCGGCTGACGGATATCATCGCGCGCGAAGGTCACGCGCACATCACCATCCAGCTTCGGGCTGATGGGGCGGGCACGCATCGGCACATCCTCACGCGCCAGCTTGCCGTACGTGGCTTCTGCCAAAGGCAGCACGTCGGCCAATGTCGTATCGCCAGAAATTACCAATGTGGCGTTATTGGGCGCATACCATTTTTTATAGAAGGCCAGACTATCAACCCATGTCAGGCGCTGCATTTCAGGCATCCAACCCAGAATAGGGCGGCCATAAGGGTGGTTGGGGAACAGCACATTGCGCATGCGTTCGCCCAGCATGGCGCCGGGGTCTCCATCGGTTGTCTGGCGGCGTTCTTCAATCACAACTTGCCTTTCGGCATATACATCGGTGATTTTCGGGGTCAGGTCATTCATGCGCTCGGCTTCCATGCGCATGACATCGGGCAGTTTTTCTTTGGGTACGGTCTGGAAAAAGGCCGTGTAATCCCACGAGGTGAAGGCGTTATCGTTCCCGCCCATACGCTGGACAGTCTCGCTAAATTTTCCGGCTGGCACGTTGGGTGTGCCTTTGAACATCAGGTGCTCAAGAAAGTGTGCACTACCAGATGTACCAGTTGGCTCTTCCCCCGCGCCCACGCGGTACCAGACCATATGGGTGACGGCGGGTGTGCGGTGGACGGGGATGACAACAACCTGCATGCCGTTAGCAAGCATTGCAGTTTCAGCATTATAAACCTTATCGCCCGCATATGCCGCAGTCGATAGCAGCATTGACAGCAGCAATAAGAGGGCGCGGCGCATCACTCGGACTGTAAAATATCTTCGTTACGCTTCTGGATCGTCGTCGCACCGGGCTTTTTACTGGATGTTTTGGTCGTCGTGGTGCTTGTCGTCTTTGACGTGGTTGCGGCAGAAGAAGCTGCGGCAGGCGCCTCTGGCGCTGTATTTTTAAAGCCTTCGGCTTCCAAACGCTTTTGTTCGGCTATGGGGTCGATGGCTTTGCCTAACGGTGCCTTCTTCTTCCAGAACAGCATTTTTTCAGCAACTGGCTGCTCTTTCTTTTCGAGATCCTTGATTTCCGTATCGATGGAATCGCGCACGGCAGGGTCAGCCTGATTGGCACCCAGCTTGGAGAGGAACGCGCCCTCGCCTGTGCTGGCCGTAGCCGCGGCCTTATCGGATTTCCCGAAAATGGTTTGTTTCGTTTGTTCGCGTACGCTGATTTCATTCGGACGCTCGGCACCTGGGCGCGGTGGGCGCAGGGTGAAATCGGGCGGCACTTCGAGAGGCGCACGGGTCACGACCGAAAATTCATCCGGCGGTGGTGAACGCAGGCCCAGTTCTTCCTTCACATCCGCACCGCCGGAGCAACCGCCCAGCAGCAAAACGGAAACCATACAAAGTGTTGTGCGCATTTTCATGTGTTTCATTTTAAGCAGACTTTCTGGCAAAAAATAGGCCCTGTATGAGAAGCAGTATAACACCCACTGAAATGGCTGAATCGGCTATGTTGAAAGCAGGGAAATGCCATTGCCCGGCATGGAAGTCGAGATAGTCAACCACAGCGCCGAACCGTATTCTGTCAAATGCATTGCCAATAGCCCCACCGATCACGAGCGCCAAGGCAAATGTTTCAAGCCGTGTTTCGACGCGCCACATCCATACAAAAAAGCCGGATGCGATGACAAGCGACAGGATGGTCAAAGCCCCCCAGCCGCCCGTTTGCATGAGACCGAAGCTGATGCCCTCGTTCCAGACCATGGTCAGGTTGAAGAACGATGTGACATGGCGGCTGACATATGCCATGCGTTCGGGCGCATCCTGCAGCCAGTCGATAAGGCGCATCGGGTCACCCAGATGCAATTTCGGCCGAAATACATTTTCTGTCACGGCCCATTTGGCAAGCTGGTCGCATACTGCCGTCGCGATGACAATCGCTGTACCGATAAAACGGTTGTTCATGCGTTATGCCGCCTTTTGTGCGTTAGCCATGAAGTAGCGCACGGCATCGGCATCGCGTTTTGAAAGCGTCGGAAACTCCTTATCGCTGCCGACTTCAGGCAGGACTTTCCAGCAACGCTCGCATTTATTGCCTTCGGCCTTGTTGATGATGACACCGACACCTACAGCCGATGGCAGCGTAAACGCGTTCGCAGGCATTTTGCCGTCTTCATCAATAACCGTGACTTGCGATGTGATGGCGATTTCAGCGAAGTCGACACCCGCAATGGCTTCATCGATATAAATCACCGGATGTGCTTCGAGCGCGGAGCCGATCATTTTATCCTTACGGGCAATTTCAAGCGCACCCAAGACAACATCGCGCACATGCATGACACGTGCCCATTTTTTCGCCAGCGCATCATCAATCCATGCTTTGGGAACTTCGGTGAAGGTACGCATGTGAATGCTTTCAGCATCGTCTTTGAATACGCCGCGCGGGCGGTATTGCCATGCTTCCTCGGCCGTGAAGCACAATATGGGGGCCAGATAACCGACAAGGCATTCAAAGATAGCCGCCATGACCGAACGATACGCACGGCGTTCCGGCAAGTCTGGGCGGTCGCAATAGAGGCTGTCTTTACGGATGTCGAAATAGAACGCCGAAAGCGGGCCATTGCAGAAGGTGTAAACCAGCTGCGCCATGCGGCCGAAATCGTAAGCGGCAATAGCGGCCTTCACGTCGGCATCAAGTGTTGCCAACTGGTGAAGCATATAACGCTCGAGTTCAGGTAATTTTGCAGGGTTGGACAAATCAACCGCTTCCGATTTATCAAAACCTTCCAGCGCACCCAACAGATAACGCAAGGTGTTGCGCACACGGCGGTAAATATCGGCCGTGGTTTTCAAAACCGTTTCACCGATGCGGATATCTTCCGAATAGTCGGACGATACGGTCCAGAGGCGGAGGATATCGGCGCCGTATTTTTCCATGACGGTTTGTGGCGCCACGACGTTGCCGAGTGATTTAGACATTTTCATGCCCTTTTCATCGAGCACGAAGCCGTGGGTCAGGACGGCCTTATAGGGTGCCACACCGCGCGTGCCGCATGATTCAAGCAGCGATGAATGGAACCAGCCGCGATGCTGGTCGGACCCTTCGAGGTACAGATCAGCCGGCCATGGCAAATTGCGGGGGCCAAGCACGAAATTGTGCGTCGAGCCTGATTCAAACCACACATCGACGATGTCTTTGATTTGGTCGTAATCATCGGCCTTGTATTTGTTGCCCAAGAAATCCTGCTTATCGCGGGCGAACCAAGCGTCGGAGCCTTCGGTTTCAAAAATATCACCAACGCGTTTATAGACTTCTTCATCCAGCAACGGCTTGCCGGTTGCGCGTTCAATGAAAATTGCAATCGGCACGCCCCATGCGCGCTGACGGCTGATGCACCAGTCGGGGCGCTGTTCGATCATCGCGCGGATACGGTTTTCGCCAGCTGCCGGATACCAGTCCGTATCGGCAATCGCCTTCAGGGCCTTTTGGCGCAAGTCGTTCGTATCCATCGAGATGAACCATTGCGGGGTGGTGCGGAAAATAAGCGGGGCTTTTGAACGCCAGCTATGCGGGTAGTCGTGGCGCATGCTGCCTTTGGCCAGCAGCTTACCTGCATCATCAATCGCCTTGATGGGTGCGAAGTTGCCTTGGCCCATTTCGCCTTTTTGGTCGTACACAGGAAGGCCGCCGAACAACGGCACCGATGCCCTGAATTTACCATCGTCATCGATGTTGTCGGTAACCTCGAGACCTTTGGCCATACCGAGTTCAAAGTCGTCCGCGCCGTGGCCGGGCGCGATATGCACAAAGCCCGTACCGGCATCATCGGTTACGAAGCCAGCTTCAAGCACCGGTACGTCAAATTCATAGCCTTTGCCACGCAGAGGGTGCGCACATACAGTGCCTTCCATCGAGTCGCCCAAGAAGGTATTGCCCTGCGCCCATTCTGTAACGGCGGCTTTTTCTTTAACGTCAGGGGCCAGTTTGGTTGCCAGCACCAGCTTGTCGCCAACACTTACGCGCGCGCCTTCGCCTAAGGCTTCAACCGTATAAACGGCGTATTCAACGTCTTTATGGCAGGCGATACCGCGGTTGGACGGCATAGTCCATGGGGTCGTCGTCCAGATAACGACATCAGCGCCTTCGAGCGCGGGGTTTTTGGTTTTGATGACCGGAAAGCGCACCCAGATGGTGATGGATTTGTGGTCGTGATACTCGACCTCAGCTTCAGCCAGCGCCGTTTTTTCAACGATCGACCACAGCACGGGTTTGACGCCTTTATACAAACCGCCATTGAGCAGGAATTTGTGAATCTCGCGTGCGATCTGCGCTTCGGCAGGCAGCTTCATCGTGAGGTAGGGGTCTTTCCAGTTACCCGTAACGCCAAGGCGCTGGAATTCAGCGGCCTGAACATCAACCCAGTGCTGCGCGAATTCGCGGCATTCACGGCGGAATTCAAGAACAGGCACGGCGTCTTTGTCTTTGCCGGCTTCGCGGTATTTTTCTTCGATCTTCCATTCGATCGGCAGGCCGTGGCAATCCCACCCTGGTACGTAGTCGGCATCAAAGCCCGACATCTGCATCGTGCGGTTGATGACGTCTTTCAAAATCTTGTTTACGGCGTGGCCGATATGGATGTTACCGTTCGCGTAGGGCGGGCCGTCATGCAAAGTCCATTGCTTGCGGCCTTTGGATGTTTCGCGCAGGCGTTTGTACAAATCCATGTCTTGCCAGCGCTTCAAAATCTCCGGCTCGCGCGCGGGCAAGTCGCCGCGCATCGGGAAATCCGTTTTCGGCAGGAAAACCGTGGTTTTGTAAAAATCAGCGTCAAAATTTGTCATGGGCATATCTCTGGGCATATCTCTGGCCCATGGTTTTAGCAATTTTACAGGAAAAAGAAAGCCTTAAGGCGTGAATTACAAGCGTAAACCGCGCTGGGGCTGGACTTCGCCGAATTTTTCGCGGAATTCAAATTCATGGTCTGCCGCCATAATTTCCGAGACGCTGTCGAGATGCCTGATAACAGGTGCCAGATTATCGTGGAAACATTCCTGCGCGCCGCGCCAGTCATCAAGCGCCATCAGACCCACAACGCCGCGCACGTTGCGGAAAATGGCCGTGACCTGTGCATTGTACTCAGCCTCGTCGCACGGAATGTGGCATGGCACTGGGTCGCCCTGATCTGTGCGGCCATCGTCAATTTCAAGCACATCGAGATGCCACGGGCTTGCGGCGTCTTTGGGTGCATTGCGCCGGAAATGGAGGGAGAGGATGGTTTTATTGTCGCCAATTTCAAATGCGGTCTGGCGCGTTGCATCCGTCATCCAGCCGGTTTGTAAAAAGCCGGTTTTAGGCTGTCCGTCCATCCATGGCGAGAGCGCGACTTTTTCAGCAGGTACGCCTGAAAGCCCTACGGCATCGGCCACCTGTAGCAGGTTGTCGTAACGGTACAGCGATTCAGGGGCACGCACCAAAGGCCAGGGAAGCTTCATAGTGGGCGCGGTTGCGCAGCCGAAACGGTCGTGAAGGCGAATAAGCGGCCTGCGCTGCATGTGTTTACCCTGTTTGCTTTGTTGTTATGGGAATTCATACAACAAAGCGGGCGCAGACTTCAAGGGATAAGTAACCCCACCTCGGCGACATCAATCGCCATCTGGGTTTTGAGGGCTTCGATGCCATCGAATTTCTGTTCATCGCGCAGTTTTTTGAGCGGGCGGATACGGATTGTTTTGCCGTAAAGATCACCCTGATAATCAAGGATGAAAACCTCGAGCATCGGCGTCTTCACTTCAAACATCGGGCGTATGCCGATGGATGCAGCGCCGCGATGCCATATACCATCACCTACATCAACCGTTACCGCATAAATGCCGTGGGCAGGCACGATTGTGTCGCCCAAAACAACATTGGCGGTGGGGTAGCCAAGTTCGCGCCCGCGCTTGTCACCGTGAACCACTTCGCCTTCGATTTCCCATTCCCAGCCCAGAAGCGCATTGGCGGCGGCAATATCGCCCACTTCCAGTGCCTCGCGTACGCGGGTGGATGACACGGGCGCTGAATCGCTTTCTTCCAGCGTCACGGCATCAACCGTGAAACGGCCATCGGCCTGTAATGTATCAATATGGCCGGCGCGCCCTTTACCGAAATGGAAGTCGGCACCCACCACAACGTGCGATGCGTTCAGCAAATCAACCAGCATAATTTCAATGAAAGCCGCGGCTGATAAATCAGCCATGATCTGGTTAAAATCGAGCACATCGACGCGGGCTGCGCCCGATGCTTTCAAGCGCCGTTCCTTGACCGTTTCGGGCGTGATGCGGAATGGTTTGCCTTCAGGCTTGAAGAACGTACGCGGATGCGGCTCGAATGTCAGGGCGACCAGTTCAAGACCCTTGGAATCGGCAATGGCGCGCGCGCGTTTCAGCAACGCCGCATGGCCTTTATGGACACCGTCAAAATTGCCGATGGCAACAACCGTGGGTTTTTGCGTAGTATCATTCATATCAATATCCATCGGGCCAGACCCTAAAGGCTTTTGCCGTCCATGAAAAGAATAGACCCGTCAGACCTTTTAGATATTGCGGCAATGGCCGATATACAAGGCATCGATTTACGCACCGACCTCATTTATGCCGATGCCGCACACCCTTTGAACAGTACGTTTTGCGAGGCGATTTACCGGCCCGATGCGAAATTATGGCTGCACCGCGACTTGGCGGCGGTTGTTTTAACTGCTGCAAACACGGCAAATACAGCAGGTTATCGCTTTGTTGTGACAGACGGGCTGCGCACGGTTGATGCGCAGGCACGCATGATGGAAACCGCAATTGTACGTGCCAACCCGCACTGGACGGCCCCCGGCCCCGATATGCTGTTGTCGCAACCCGGCGGTGGCGGGCACCCGCGCGCTATGGCGGTTGATATCTACCTTGAAACACTGGCGGGCGATGTTGTCGATATGGGTACGGTGCTTGATTACTTCTCAACCAATCCTGCCGATAACCCAGCTGCGCGCGATTACACTTTTCCTGCTGATATTCTGGCCAACCGCGCGATGCTTGAGGGCTGGATGATGGACGCTGCGCACGCGCAAAACACGCCGCTTTTACCCCTGCCATCCGAGTGGTGGGATTTCAGGCTACCGCCTGAGATATTCAATGAATATGCGCCGCTGGCCGATGCGGATTTACCGCCCGCCATGCGCATGGTTCAGCGATTGGCCTGAAGCCCTTTGAGCAGGATGCGCACACCGTCCATCACCACGGCGCGGATTTCGTTATAGGCATCAACATTGATCACTTCCCAGCCATATTCTGTGAGGGCCGATGCGCGCGCGGCGCGGAAAACAACAGCCATGCTCATGAGCTGAATTGCGAAGAGGCGCACGCGAATATCATCTGCCGTACGACCCATCACGAAGGTCAGTAATTGTTCGAGCATCTCGCGCAGGCGCGCATCCGGCCCTTGCTGGATGATCGAGAAAGATACGTTTGGCTCCATTTTTTCACGAAGCATGAAGCGGATCGGTTTTTCGGCTTCAAGGCGCTGAAGCATCACATGCGCGTAATCACCGATCAGACGTTCGATCAACGCCATGGCCTGATGCGGCGAGCCTACACCGCCATCAATTTCTTTTTGAACGTCGTTTAAAAAAGGGTCCATCTCGGCGTGCAGCACATCATTCACGGCGGCGGCTACTGCCAAGTACAAACCGTCTTTGCCACCGAAGTGGTAGGGAATGGCCGCCAAGTTTGTGCCTGCGGCATCGGCCAACGCTCTTGTCGTCGTCGCCTCGTACCCAACCCTTGCAAACAAATCCATGCCTGCCTCGATCAAACGCTGGCGCGTTACTTCGCTACGGTCATTAGAGGCTTTGGGGACGATATTGACGGGCATGCGGTCACTTTCCAAATAAATTCATTCATCTGTATGAAAGCAGACAGCGCCTGCTGCCTAATATCGCAAGTTTTTGCATGATACGGAAACAAATAATGCGAACAATTCGCAATTACAGGCAGCTTGATGCGCAAAAGCTGCATGGCTGAGGCCTAAACAGATTATTTTGAAATTTCAGGCAAGAAAAAAGGCCCCGTTGGAGGCCTTTGGACTTTGAAATGGTGGCTGAGGAGGGATTTGAACCCCCGACCAAGGGATTATGATTCCCCTGCTCTACCGCTGAGCTACTCAGCCACGCAAAAAACTGCCCTGCATATCGCGTATTTTCGGGTGTATTGTCAAGCTGTTGTCGCAAGAATGCCTGATTGAGCCGCAATCGCTGGCATTGCCTGTGCTATCCAGCCGCCGCCAAGCACCCTATCACCCGCGTAACAAACTGCGGCCTGCCCCGGTGAAATGCCGAATTGCGGCGCATCAAGTGACAAGGTGGCTGTACCATCAGGGTTGAGCGCCAGCGTGGCTGGCAATGGTGATGAGACAGAACGCAGTTTGACGCTGACACCCATCACGCCTGTTGGCGATACGGCACCGGCCAGCCAGTTACAATCACGTAGCAGCACTTCCGAACAGGCCAGCGCCTCGCGCGGGCCGACAATGACGCGCGCATTGGGTGCATCAACTTTAATAACATAGAGGGGCGTATTATTTTCAGTGACGCCGCCGCCAATGCCAATACCCTTGCGCTGGCCCACGGTAAAACCGACCACGCCTTCATGGCGCCCAAGTACGCGGCCATCGATATGCACGATGTCACCCGCGCGTGCGCCCTCGGGGCGCATGCGGTTGACGATTTTCGCGTAATCGCCGTTCGGTACGAAACAGATATCCTGTGAATCAGGTTTGGCGGCGGTAATAAGGCCCAGACGCTGCGCGTGTTCGCGCGTGACATCCTTGCTCCAGCCACCGAGGGGGAAGCGCAGAAAATCGAGTTGTTCTTGCGTGGTCGCAAACAAAAAGTAGCTTTGGTCTTTGCTGGCATCGACTGCGCGGTGCAATTCAGCGCGGCCATCCACCACGGTACGGCGTATGTAGTGGCCGGTTGCCATACAATCAGCGTTCAGGTCACGCGCGACTGCCAGCAAGTCACGGAACTTCACGGTCTGGTTACAGCGCACACAAGGTATAGGTGTTTCACCGCGCAGATAGCTGTCGGCGAAATCCTCCATCACGGCATCGGAAAACTTATTCTCATAATTTAAGACGTAATGAGGGAACCCTCTGGCCTGTGCAACCATTTGTGCATCGTAGATATCTTGCCCCGCGCAGCAGGCACCCTTTTTTTCGAGCGCGAGGCCATGGTCATAAAGCTGCAGGGTTACGCCCACAACATCGTAGCCTTCTTCATGCAGAAGCGAGGCGACTACAGACGAATCAACGCCGCCCGACATGGCAACGACCACGCGGGTATCTTTCGGGGCTTTGGCGAAACCCAACGAGTTGAGAGGCATATTCATGGCCTCACATATAAGCAACTGCGGGGCGAAAGGCAAAAAATTGATAAGACACCGCCTTGGTATGGCCTTGGTTTGAACACTGCCATTCCACGTGCCCGCCCAAGCGTCACCATGAAAGGCGCGTTAAATAACATCATCAACACGACAAGAACAAACGGAGGAACCAAGCCATGAGAAACATACAGAGCCAGAACCACAATCACCGCGCCTATTATTCCAACTTGGCCATGAACCGCACACTGGATGCGCGCGCGGCCATCAACGCCCATGATTACGTGACGCTGAATACCCTGCTGGCGTCGGGGTTGAACCCCAATATTCCCGCAACCGACGGCCGTTACCTTGTGCATGATGCCATTATTGCCGATGCCAGCGGCACATCGCTGGATATTCTGGTGCATTACCATGCCGACGTAAACGCCCGTTGGGCCAGCTATCTGGGCTGGACGCCAGCGCATATCGCCTGGTTCGCAGGCCGCGCCGATATTGTTGAAAAATTGCGTCGCCTGGGCGCCGACCTCAGCCTGAAAGACAGCCGCGGCTGGGCTGCCAGTCATGCCTTGCCATGCCCCATCACCCGCATTGAAGCCAAACGCAAAATGGGCGGCGGTTTTGCCACGCTGGTTAGTCACAGCCATGAAATGCCTGCGTTTGCTTAAATAACGCTTTGTAAAACTTGGCCCATGCGCTTGTTGGTGATAAAAGCCAGCGCATGGTCAAGATTGTTACCATCACCGATACGAGCATTGCCGAGGCCGCCAGCGTGATCAAACGCGGCGGGCTTTTAGGCCTGCCTACCGAAACCGTGTATGGCCTTGCCGCCAATGCGCTTGATGGCCGTGCCGTTGCCCGCATATTCGAAGCCAAGGGCCGCCCTGCTTTTAACCCGCTTATTATTCATGTAGCCAACAAGGCCGCCGCAGAAAAACTGGCCACCTTCAACGCTGCCGCCCACGCCGTGACCGATGCGCTGTGGCCCGGCCCCCTCACCATTATTTTACCACGTAGGGCCGATAGCGGCATTTCAGAACTCGCGACCGCTGGCCTGCCCACCATCGCCATACGCTGCCCCGCGCATGCAGGTGCACGTGCCGTGATAGAAGCCGCGGGCGTGCCTGTGGCAGCCCCCAGCGCCAATGCGTCGGGCACGCTCTCGCCCACCACGGCACAGCATGTGGCAGCCAGCCTTGGCGATACGCTTGATATGATACTGGCGGCTGGTGCCTGCCCTGTGGGGCTGGAATCAACCGTGCTTGATTTGTCAGGCGACGTGCCCGTGATATTACGCCCCGGTGCTGTCACCCCCGATGACATTGCACGCATATTGGGCGAAGCCCCTGCGGTTGATGACGGCCAGCACGATGCGCCAAAATCGCCCGGGCAATTGCTACGCCACTACGCACCCAAAACACCCGTGCGTTTGAATGCCAAGGATTTAAGGGAAGGCGAAGCACTGCTGGCCTTTGGGCCCACCATGCTGGGCCGCCATTTGCCTGATAGCGCCAAGCGCAATTTAAGCGATGGTAGTGATTTGCACGAGGCTGCCGCCAATTTGTTTGGCTATCTGCATGCGTTGGATGCTGGCACACATACGGGCATTGCCGTCATGCCCGTACCCGATACGGGGCTGGGCCTTGCCATCAACGACCGTCTGAGACGCGCCGCTAACTCATAAAAAAAATAACAAAAAAAGCACCCGCAAGGGGTGCTTCTTTTTTATCGGCAAAGCCAATGGCTTACTTCACTTTGTCTTCTTTGAAGTCAACGTGCGTGCCTTTTTTACCCGTGGTCGCATTAAGCGCACGTGGATCGTATTTCTTTTTAACCAGTTTCTCGGTCTTGGTCTTTTTGTTGACCTTGGTCACGTAGTAGTAACCCGTGCCAGCGGTCGAAACCAACTTAACCTTAACCGTTGCGCCTTTTTTTGCCATGGCAAAAACCCTTTCAAAATGCCTTCAAAATCTTTTTCTGGCCCCGCTTATCGCCGATTAGAGGGCATCAGTCAATAAAAAACCCTCACCTATCGGCTGCGGGGGTCACTTTCGTATCTATTACGGTCAGCAAGGCCGGTTTTGCGGCCTCGCCTTCGATAACCGCATCAAGCGCATAAACCACGCCATTCGTGGCTTTCAGGTCAGTCTTTGCAATATTATGGCCGTTTACCGCCAATTCCCCCGCGTGACCTACGACCTCGAGGCGCTTGAGCGTACCTGTCAGCACTTCGGATGTACGGTTATCAAGGGTTTTACGGTCAACCGCGCCATTAACAATATGCAGGTTAACCAGTTCAACCAGTTGGGCCTTGTTTTCAGGTTTCATCAGCGATGCCAGATGCGCCGGGTCCATTTTGGCAAAGGCCGCATCAGTCGGCATAAACAATGTGTGGGGGGCGGGGGCGGTCAGCACGCTTTCCATGCCTGCAAGTACCAGCAATTTCTGGAAGGTCTTGAAATTTCCTGCGTCATTCACGGCCTTCACTAGCGCTACCTGCGGCACCATGTTGGCCGCCTGCGGAGTATCGAGCGCCACTTTGGCAAGCGCGGGAATGGCCACCAATGCGGCCATCACTGACACTGATAACAAGACAACGCGGCGCATGGCCAAACCCTTTCAACGAATCTTTATCGCTGAAAGGTTAGCGTTTCTTTTTGTCACCATTGTGACGGCCTGAAGATTTACTTGAGGATTTACCACCCCGTTCGCCTTTAAAATCACGGCGTTTATTATCGGGCTTGTGGCGGTGGTTTGGCTTGCCACGCGGGATACCTGACAGATGCGGCTTACCCCCGATAAAGCCGGGGATATCGGCGCCCATATCAGCATCGACCAGTTCGAACACGCTCGAGCCCGTCAGACGGTCGGCCTGCACAACACGCACGGTTACCGGCGCGCATAACCTGAACAGCCTGCCCGTACGGCGACCGATGAGAGCGTGCTGCTCTTCCGAATGAATATAATAATCCTGCGGTAGGGAGCGGATAGGCACCAAACCGTCAGCGCCCGTGTCATCGAGGTTGATGAACAGACCAAAGCGCGTGACGCCTGATATGCGGCCTTTGAAAATTTCGCCAACGCGGGTTGAAAGCCACGCGGCCGTGAAACGATCAACGCTGGCGCGTTCAGCTTCCATTGAGGTGCGTTCGGTTTTTGAAATATGGTCGGCTGTCTCATCAATACGGTTGACCTCTGTTTGGTCGAGACCGCCTTCGCCCAAGTCATAGGCCTTGATAAGCGCGCGGTGCACCACCAAGTCGGCATAGCGACGAATGGGCGATGTGAAGTGCGCGTATTTGAGCAAGGCTAGCCCGAAGTGGCCGATATTGTCAGCCGAATAAACGGCCTGCGATTGCGAACGCAGGACGATCTGGTTGACCAGCGGTGCGTGGTCAAGCCCTGCTACCTTTTTAAGAATGCCGTTGAACAAAGCGGGTTTTACAACCGCGCCGCGCGCCAAATTCAGGCCAAAACCTTCAAGGAAGCCGCGCGCGGAATCCAGTTTCTCATTCGATGGTGTATCGTGGATACGATAAATGCAGGCGCTGCCCTTGGCTTCCAAAGCCATGGCGGCGGCCACGTTGGCGAGAATCATAAATTCTTCGATGAGTTTATGGCTGTCAAAGCGCGGGCGTTTGGTAACGCCTGTCATATTGCCTTCGGCATCAACGACAATTTTGCGTTCAGGCATATCGATTTCGAGTGCGCCGCGTGTAATACGCGCTTGGTCGAGCACTTTAAAGGCGGCATAAAGCGGTTTGATGACGCTATCGACCAGCACTTCGGTGGTAGCATCGGTTTTACCATCAAGTGCATTCTGCACCTGTTCGTATGTCAGGCGTGCGACCGACTTCATGAGGCCGCGCACGAACTGGTATGATTTCAGATGCCCGCGATCATCAATGTGCATGTGCACGGCCAGACACGCGCGGTCTTCCTTGGGCCTGAGCGAACACATATCGTTCGAGAGTTTTTCCGGCAGCATCGGCAAGACGCGGTCAGGGAAGTAGGTCGAGTTGCCGCGCTTATAGGCTTCGTGGTCGAGCGCGGTGTCGTGGCGCACATAGTGTGATACGTCCGCAATCGCGACAATCAAATGAAAACCGTCTTCGCGTTGTTCGGCATACACGGCGTCATCAAAATCGCGTGCGTCTTCACCGTCAATCGTGACCAACGGAATGTTACGAAGGTCGGTGCGTTTGCCAAGTGGCGGCACGACCATACCTTCCGTTTCCTTGATAACTGCTTCGGGGAAGGTTACGCGCAAACCCTGTTCGTGCAGGGCAATCAGCGAGATGGCCTTGGGGTCATCATCGTGGCCGATAATGGCGTGCAGTTTGGCCTGCGGCCTTTTAAGCAATTTTGTGTCATCGACAATGGCTTCAACCAGCGAGCCGTGTTCAAGGGTATCCTGCAATTCAAGCGGGACAGCCAACATAAACTCTTCGCGTTCCTTGCGGTTTACGGGCTCAAGCCACCATGCGGGGCCTGCTTTTTTGGCGCGGCCAAGCACCATACGGTCGCGGATGGCACCCAAACGGCGCATCACGCGCGCAGTGACTGTGCCGTCTTTGCGGTATTTGAGGTATGCCAATACACGGTCACCCACGGCAGGTGCGGTATGACCAGCTTCAACCGGTTCGACCAGAATTTTTGAAGGCAGGCCTTCAACCTTCGCTTCTTCTTCAACGGGCTGTGCGAAAACATCGCCGTCTATTGTGACTTCAAGAATACGCAAGACCATGGCCGCGGGGGCGTCATCGCCGCCCATGCCTTTGGCGCCGACAACGATATAGGTTTTGTCATTCAGGCGTTGGATGCGGCCTGCGCCGACCAGTTCTTTCAATATCCGCTTCAGAATAATTTTTGTGGCGTCCTTGATGCCGAAGCTCCGGCATAAATCGCGTTTGGTGGGTGGGGTATGGGCATCGGCCACGGCTTGAAAAACAATGTCGTGGGTCAGGTCAATTTGGGGCATTCGCTCTCCGGTTCGGTCGCGCGGATTATCCGCGCAACAAGGTATTTCAATTTATAAGCTTGCCGATAATACGCTGGCACCGCCAACACGCACTGTACGCGCAAGCCCGCTTGATTGCGGCAAAACATGATCGGCAAAGAAACGTGCCGTCAGGATTTTGGAACGCAAAAAATCGGGTGAGAAATCGGTTGTTTCGGCGCGGCGCAATAATTCGCGCGCGGCCAGCGCACTGCGGGCCAAGACGGCCCCTGCCATGACGTTGCCTGCCAATGTTAGGTACACATGGCTGACGGCGCCTACGGTTTCAAGTTCGCCATTTTTGCCGGCTGACAGAATTGAGCCGGTAGCGCCTTTAAGGGCATCAAATGCACCACCAAGATTTTCGCTGATCATGGATATATCGCCGCCGTGCGATTCTTCAAGTTCAAGCAGGATGCCTTCGTGGTCCTTGATCCAGGCGATCATGGCTGCGCCATCATCTTTTATGATCTTGCGGAAGACGAGGTCAGCCGCCTGAATGCCGTTGGTGCCTTCGTAAATCGGCAAAATACGGGCATCACGGTAATACTGGGCGGCCCCCGTTTCCTCGATGAAGCCCATACCACCGTGAATCTGGATACCGAGCGAGGCTACATCGACCCCGCGGTCGGTGCACCAGCTTTTGATGATTGGCGTCATCAGTTCGACGCGGGCGCGGTCGCCCGTATCCATTGAAAAGGCGGCTTCGTAAGCCAGCATACGGCCGGCCTGCGTCATGGCTCGCATGGTCAACAGCATGCGCTTTACATCAGGGTATTCGATAATAGCCTTGCCGCCCTGCTTGCGCTCGATCGCGTAGGCATGGGCCTTTTGCAAGGCCCGTTCGGCCACGGCAACACCCTGCAAACCAACGCTTAGGCGCGCGTTGTTCATCATGGTGAACATGTATTTAATGCCATCGTTTTCAGCGCCGACCAGATAGGCGGTGGCGCCGCCCTTGTCGCCAAACTGCATGGTGCAGGTAGGTGACGCATGAATACCGAGCTTGTGTTCAATCGACACACATTTCACATCGTTGCGCGTACCATCGGCCAGTATTTTGGGGACGATGAACAGCGAAATGCCTTTAACACCAGCCGGCGCATCAGGCAGGCGTGCCAATACCAGATGGATAATATTCTCAGCCAGATCGTGTTCGCCGTAGGTGATGTAAATCTTTTGGCCGTTGATGCGGTAAGTACCGTCAGCCTCACGCGTGGCGCGTGTGGCGATGGCGGCCAAGTCTGACCCTGCCTGCGGTTCGGTCAGGTTCATGGTGCCCGTCCATTGGCCGCTGACAAGCTTGGGCAGATAGGTTGCTTTCTGTTCGTCACTGCCGTGGTGGGCGATGGCTTCAACCGCACCTTGGTTCAGCAGCGGGCATAGGCCAAAGGCCATATTGGCTGATTGCCACATTTCCTGCATCGGGAAGGCGACCGCCCATGGCAGACCCTGCCCGCCCCATTCGGGCGCGAAGGGTACGCTGTTCCAGCCGCCCTGCGAGAACGCGGCGTAAGCTTCTTTCCAGCCCTTTGCGGTCGTGACCACGCCGTCTTTCCAAGTGGCACCCTGCTTGTCGCCGCTATGGTTTAGCGGGGCTAGCACGTCATCGGCTAATCTAGAGGCTTCGGTCAAAATCTGCTCGAGCACTTCTAATAATCCGTCGCCACCCGGCAAAGTTTTCAGCTTTTCATCTCCGATTACATGACGGAGGGCGAATAACATCTCGTTTACGGGGGCGGTATAGGTGCTCATGGCGTTTCATTCCCTTGATTCATATTCATTTTAGCAGCTTGGCACGGGGATTGCACAGTAGCTACTCCGAGATGACAGGCATGTTAGGCACTTTACAGATTAACAGGCACCGTAGCGGCCAAAACAGCCAAAACGGGGTCACGGCGGCTATCCAGCAGGCCAGCGCCAAAACAGGCGTGGATTTCGACTATCTGGTCAAACAGGCCAAAGTCGAAAGCAGCCTGAACCCCAACGCCAAAGCCAAAGGTAGCAGTGCCACGGGATTATACCAGTTTATCGAGCAGACATGGCTGCAAATGATCAAGCAACATGGCGCCGAACACGGTTATGGCCAATATGCCAAGGCCATCAAACAAACCAATGACGGCACCTATACAGTGGCTGCCGGCCGCGGTACCAAATCGGCTATTCTTAATTTGCGCCGCGACCCGGCTGCATCATCCCTCATGGCGGCTGAACTCGCGACCGATAACAACGCCTATTTGAAACAGACCGTTGGTGGCGATGTATCGGATACCGATTTATACCTCGCGCATTTTCTGGGTGCGCAGGGCGCATCGAATTTCATTTCATCCATGAAGAAAAACCCTTGGGTGCCCGCGGCTACCATGTTCCCCGAAGCGGCGCAGGCCAATCGCGGTGTGTTCTATGCCAATGGCAAGCCTTTGAGCCTCGCGCAGGTCTATGACCGTTTTGACGCGAAATTCGAGAGTGACGGTACAAGCCCCGTCACGCAGATGGCCTCGGCATCCACCGATACATCTACAGCCAAAAAGGTTGTATTGCCGCTGGCTGATGACTGGTCTGACCCCGCCAGTCTGGCTGCTGCCAGTAATCGTCGCACAAGCCTGATGGTCCTCGCATCACCGCCCAAAATCACCTATACGGACAGTGATAACGGAAGCAACGTCACGACCACAAAAACCACGACAACTGATAACAATACAGGCCGTATCGGTGGCTTCCTGAGTTCACCCGTTGATGTGATGATGATAGCGCAGTTGCATCAGGCCCCACGCTACGCCCATGACGATAAAAGCCGTTATAACAGTTAAGGCTTCAAACTTAGGCAAGGTTTAGTTTAAGGCCGCGCGGATCACGGATCAGGCGCGGGCCGGTATCACCCTTTTCAGGTTCGAACAATGTCAGGCCCTTATCGGTCAGTTTCAGCGTTGGTATCACGCATAAGCCCAGAAAGCTCAGATACATGAACGCGGATTCCAGCGGGCAGACTTGCTTGAGGCCTTCGGCCAATATATCTAAATCCCTGACGACCGTTTCATAAGGCTTATCGGACATCAGCCCCGCGACCGGCAGCGCCAAATCAGCCAGCACTTTGCCATTACGCACAACTACGAAGCCGCCGCCCATGTCTTTCAGGCGGTTCACGGCCACGGCCATATCGGCATCGGTGGCACCGGCTACCATCACGTTGTGGTGGTCGTGGGCTACGGTGGATGCGATAGCGCCATTGGCAATACCAAAACCACTGACGAGCCCCAAGCCCATGCGGCCACCGGCACGGCCATGACGCTCGATGACTGCGAGTTTAATTACATCATCACCCGCGGTGGCACGGGTTAGCGGAGCCGTTACAATAGAGCCCGGTATCACGCCGATCACGTCCATATCAGGGCCAGATTCTTCAATTGCGAAGTCAGCGGCCGTCATAGCTTTAACGTTGACCGACTGGTAGCCCACGGCATCGAGTGCGGGGCGTGCCTTGAATATTTCAGGCGTAACTACCACGCCGTTTTTAATGACGGTCGCAACATCGCATGTTTCAAGGTTATTGAGCAGCACAATATCGGCCTTGCGGCCCGGGGCTATCACGCCGCGATCAGTGAGGCCGAAATGCGTAGCGGCCGAGAGCGTGGCAATGCGGTACACGGCCATGGGGTCGCGCCCCTCGGCAATCGAGGTGCGGATCATATGCGCCATGGTGCCTTTTTGCGCGATGATGTCGTGCGGTTTCATGTCATCGGTGCAGAAGCACAAATTCGGCGCGTTTTGTGTGTTGATGAGGTTAAAGAGCGCATGGAGATTTTTACAAACCGTGCCTTCACGAATAAGCACCTGCACACCTTTTTTGAGCTTCTCGCGGCCTTCGGCTTCGGTTGTTGATTCATGGTCATTGCGGATATTGGCCACGGCCAGCGCGCTTAAGGCACGACCGCGAATACCGGGCATGTGGCCGTCAATCGGTTTCGCGTGGTTCCAGAACAATAGCAGTTTTTCGATGACTTCAGGGTCTGAGCCCAGCACACCGCCTAGGTTCATCATCTCAGCGAGGCCACCCGCTTTCGGGTGGTCGATGAACTGCGCCAAATCAGCGGCCGTCAAATTCGCACCCGATGTTTCAAGGTTGGTTGCCGGCACGCAGGACGACAACTGTACATACATATCCATGACCATACCGGAGGCGGATTTGAGAAAAAACTCAAACGCCTTGTTGCCAAGCACGTTGGCAGCTTCGTGAGGGTCGGCCATCAGGGTTGTTTCACCGAATGGCAGCGCCACGCGCTCGTATTCATAAGGGGTCAGCACCGAGCTTTCGATATGCGCATGTGCATTGATGAAACCGGGCAATGCAAACTTGCCTGTACCATCGATGATTTTCACACCTTCAAGCATCGCGTCGTCATACGGTTCGTACACGCTGACAATGGTATTACCCAAAATCGCGATGTCGGTTACTTCCGTTTCGCCCGTGATGACGGACGGCACCTGCACGTTGCGGATAACAGTATCGGGCTTGGCCCAGCCCATAGCCGCGTTGATGCGCGCTGATACGACTTCGAATGTCGGCTTCATTTTTTGATTTCCCTGTTTTTATAATAGGGAAAATTAAGACTATAGGCACAATGAATCAAGATTTTTGAACTGAAATATAAATAGTCACTTCATTGAATTACTATCGCTATTCTGTAACCATATTCGCAACTATAGTAATTAATACAGTATAAAAACCCAATACAGATGTCATTTTATTATACAGTTTTATATTTTTGTACTTGATTTAAGCGGTTATTTTTTTACCAAGCGCCGATGTTAACTAACTTTTAATGTTTTTAGCTTAAATATGGTGATGACAACACAGTACAACACAAGGAGGTTCACAGTGTCTGTCATGAAAACTTCTTTCCGTACACGCCCACAAGCGGCCCTTGGCCAATTGATCGTTCGCGCGAAGGAGATTGCCGGTGTTCCAGCCATTTGCGGGCGCACCAAAGCCGAAAGCGATGCCGCCATGCATCGCAAAAGTAAAAAAGCGGATGAAAAATACCATCTGCGCCTGCGCGAGGAATGGGACCGTGCAGAAAACGAGCGCCGCGAAATGGATGAGGAGATCCAGGCGCGCAGGGCTGATTTACTGATGCTGGCGATGTTCGTATCGCTGTTCAGGTCATCGCCCTACCATCATCCGGCTATGGCTTTTTAAAAGCCTACCCTGATGACAAGATGTTTGAAGCGGGCCTTACGGGCCCGTTATTTATTTGAGGGAGATACTATTTGAGAGAAGACCAGCCGCCTTCGACATCGCTTAAATCGACATCGTCTTCCGGCTGGTCGAAAATCGAGTCTTCCTCGACTTCGCGGATGCTTTCAGGCTTGTAACCCTGCGCCTTGAAACCTTGCGCCACCAGATACACTTCGGATGATTGCGCACGGCTGGCTGGCGGCTTGATGTGGCGTATGGTCGTAAAACACGGCTTGATGGATGCCAGCAAATCGCCTTCTGTACCGCCCTGAAACACCTTGGCCACAAACGTGCCGTTTGGTTTCAGCACTTCGGATGCAAACTGCCACGCCATTTCAACCAGCGCCATCATGCGCAAATGGTCGGTTTTTTTGTGGCCGGTTGTGTTGGGGGATAAATCTGACAGCACAAGGTCTACGTCACCGCCCATGATTTCTTTCAGGCGGTCGGGGGCTGCGTTGTCGGTAAAATCCATCTGGATGAAGTTGATACCGGGTAGTGGGTCCATCGGCAGAATGTCGATGGCGGCCACGTGGGCCATACCCTTTTCACTTAAATACTGCGACCAGCCACCGGGGGCGGAGCCCAAATCAACCACGCGCATGCCGGGCTTGATCAGCTTTAAGCGCTTATCCATTTCCATTATTTTGAAGGCCGCGCGGGACCGGAGCCCCAAGCGCTGCGCTTCATGGACGTATGGGTCGTTGATGTGACGACCCAACCAGCGGTTAGATGACGTCTTGCGCCCTTTGGCACCTTTAACGCGCTGTGTTGGTTCACGGCCTGAAGGTGGGCGCATAACTTATCAGACTTTTTCGACCTGGCCGAATTCAAGTTCGACAGGTGTTGCGCGGCCGAAGATCGAGACCGACACTTTCATGCGGCCTTTTTCATCGTCCACTTCATCGACAATGCCGACCATGGATGCGAATGCGCCTTCGTTGATGCGGACTTCTTCGCCAATGTCGAAGGTGACCGTACGGCGGGCCGATGCGCCTTCCGGCGAGGTCAGCTGCTGCATCAGACGGGCAGCTTCGGATTCAGAGATCGCTTGCGGCTTATTGCCGGAACCGAGGAAACCCGTAACTTTTGCAGTGTTCTTGATCAAGTGCCATGCGTCATCCGACAGGTCCATCTTGATCATGACGTAACCAGGGAACACGTTGCGTTCGCTCGCCACGCGTTTACCGCGCTTGAGTTCGGTTACTTCTTCTTTTGGAATCAGAATTTCGTGGATCGCTTCGGCGAGGCCCTGTTTGGCAGCTTTTTCGCGAATGTCTTTGGCGACTTTTTGCTCAAAGCCAGAATAGACGTGCAGAACGTACCAGCGGCCTGAGGAAATTGGTGCAGTAAGTGTGGCGGACATCGTGTCGTTCCTTATCCGAGAAGCAGTTGAATCAAAAAGGCGATAATCTGGTCGGCAACAAACAGGAAAATCGCCGAAATCACGACCATCACGAAAACCATGATGGCAGAAATGGTCGTTTCCTTACGGGTAGGCCACGTCACGCGGGCTGCTTCCTGACGAACCTGACGCAGGAAGGTAAGCGGGCCTGTTTTGGTGGCTTTGGTAGACTCGGTGGTCATTTGTCTTTGCCTTTCGTATTTATTTTCGGCGCATGCTTGGCATATACCTCAAATGCGCCGTGTGTCCCGCCCAGAGGTTCGCAGCGCCAGGGGCGTTTTTGAAGAACCTTCGATCGGGGGAGTAGGCATTTTATAGGCCCAATCACGCCCGATTACCAGTATTTTTTTAGCTAGGGCGTAAGCCCCTGCCCTGCAAGGCACCCGCCGCCGTATAATTGGCGCGGGCGGCATGACCATTGGCCCCGTGGGCGCAACGACCTGTCAGGTCAAGCGAGAGGTGGTGCAGGGCCGCCATGCCATTAGCATCAAGCACTTGTACCTGTAACCTATCCCATGCATCCCTGATATATTCACGCACATCGCTACCGGATGACCGGATATTGGCAAACACGCCTTTTGACTGACTGGTATCGGAATACACGAAAGTGCGCCCGCCATTGGTGCAGCAGCCATATTTGACCGACATCACGAAATCGGCCTCCGGCCCTCTGATGATTTCCTCGGGCATGACCAAAATAATACCCGTGCGTGCATCACGCGTCACGTTGCACACCAACGCAAACATGCGGGCCGGGTTATCAATTTCATCGGCATCGGCAAAAATGTAATAGCGCTTGAGGGCTTGCCCTGCGGCCATTTGCGCGTAGGGCCTGCCGTCAGGTGCGGCCAGTAATTTGTATGGGTATTTCTCAGGGGCTAGCAGCACTTTGCGTGCAGCATCCACGGGAAGCAACTTACCTGCACTCACCGCTGCCAATGCAGGCATAATACCATCATGCAGCATGAGGGCGGCTTCAAAGGCGGGAGCTAATTCTTGTGTTTGTGACATTTTTAATTTCCTTTTTTATTTTTATGCAGGTCTCATTGAACGGCGTGGTGCGCGGCTGGTTGATGGCTTGGCGGGCGCCGTGTCGGCCACGCGGATAAGCTCAACCTCAACCTCGCGTGTAGCCGTTTGGCCTGTAGGGGTCGCAGGTACGGCATCGGCCTTGAACCCGGCATCGGTGCCATGGTTACAGCCAGGGCCGCATATATGGGTGAATGTCGTTCTCATGTCGGATCCTTTCGGGGGGGCGTTTAACTGGCTTAACATACGGCTGGTATCATCAGACCATTGCGGTTTATCAGGCACGAGGTTTGTTGACTGGGCGTTTGCTAGCTCTGCATCCAGCTTTTTGTGGCCTTCGATATTTTGTTTCACTTCTATTGCGCTAATGATTTCAATTTCACCCTTTTTACCTATGACCTTGACACTTCCGTCGTCTTCCAATTTCCATTCAGGTTTAGGTGGTTGCTGCGGGTTACTCGTCGGATCACTTGGCGGATTGCTCGGATCTATTTTTGATTCATCATTTTTGGTGGCCTCAAGCATACCTTTAATCGCAACAGCTTTTCCAAATTCGGCGCAGCACTCTTTTAAGGTACCATCAGGGTTATATTGAGGGGTTGAGGGTTTTTCTTTTGTAGGCTCGGGCTTAAGCGTTCCTTTTGGCTCATCTACTTTTGCGGTATTTGGCGGCGTAATATCAGAAGGCTTTATGCTTTCAAGTGCTTTGGCAATTATTTGCGGTGGCACCGTTTCAAGCACACGGGGGTTATCGGCCAGCACACGGGCCATTGTATCGGGCTTACCTGTTTCAATTGCCTGCGTAATCGCGGCGCGTGTTTGAGGCGGCAGGGCCTTATTATCAAGCATCGCCGTGAAAACGGGTTTGAACAAATCCATCGCTTTTGGCGTTACGTTTGCAAGCGTTGTGGTAACGGCTTGCGTTACCATTTGCGGCGTAGATGCCCCCGTACGGATGATAGGCGCTAGATGGTTCAGCACCAGCGCCATGCGCGCAGGTTCGGTTTGTGCAGGCACCGATTTTATCGGCGCAGTTAGTGGCGTAGCTTCCGGGAGCCGTGCAGGTGTTCTTACATACGTAACATCCGAGGCAACGCGAACGGGTATAGGGTTTTTGGCTTTTGCGCCCGCGCGTAAATCAAGCAAGGCTGCCGCCATTTCACGGCGCTGCATAGGCGGAAGCGTTTTGTCACGCGCCATGGCACGAATGCTTGTTATCATCGATGTAACTGCCGGCGTGTTTGGCGGCACCATACGCGCAGCTATTAACGTGGCTGTCATTCTAGCCGTGATGGCAGGTGCTGTTTTGGAATCTGCCAACAAGGCCGTTACGCGCGCAACACCCACAGCCGCGCGGGCAGGTGCAGCACTGTTGGTTTTTGCGCCTGCGCGCAAGTCCAGCAAGGCTGCCGCCATTTCACGGCGCTGCGCAGGTGGAATGGTTTTGTCACGCGCCATGGCACGAATGCTTGTTATCATGGATGCGACTGCTGGCGTGTTTGGCGGCGACATACGCGCAGCTATTAACGGGGCTGTCATTCTAGCCGTAATGGCAGGTGCTGTTTTGGAATCTGCCAACAGGGCCGTTACGCGCGCAACACCCACAGCCGCGCGGGCAGGTGCAGCACCATTGGTTTTTACACCTGCGCGTAAATCAAGCAAGGCTGAAGCCATTTCACGGCGCTGCGCAGGCGGAATCGTTTTATCACGCGCCATGGCACGAATGCTTGTTATCATCGATGCGACTGCTGGCGTGTTTGGCGGCGCCATACGCGCAGCTATTAACGGGGCTGTCATTCTAGCCGTAATGGCAGGTGCTGTTTTCGCATCTACCAACAGGGCCGTTACGCGCGCAACACCCACAGCCGCGCGGGCAGGTGCAGCACTATTGGCTTTTGTACCTGCGCGTAAATCAAGCAGCGCTGCAGCCATCTCGCGGCGCTGCGCAGGCGGAATGGTTTTGTCACGCGCCATGGTACGAATGCTTGTTATCATCGATGCGACTGCTGCCGTAGTTGGCAGAGCCGCCACCATGGATGGCGATGCCAGATATAGCGTCGTTAAAGGTCCGGCCAGCCTGACTGTAATAGCGGGTACTGTTTTTGCATCAACCAGCAGCGCGCTTACACGGGCAACGCCTAAGGCCGCACGGGCAGGCAGAGGATTCACGGCCTTTGTGCCTGCGCGTAGGTCAAGCAAGGCTGCCGCCATTTCGAGGCGCTGCGCAGGCGGAATGGTTTTGTCACGCGCCAAGGCCCGTATTTCGGCAATCATATTTTTGAGCACGGCTGGTGTATAGCGAGGTGTCGTTATATTGGCCAAAGGGGCAGCAATAGATAGAATATATGGCGGCAGCTTTACTGCCGTGGCCGTAGCAGTTTTGACTATCAAATCAAGTTTTGTGATGCCTGCAATAATACGTGCAGGCGCGGGGTTGGTTATTTTTGTGCCTGCGCGCAGGTCAAGCAATATGGCGGCTATTTCGCTGCGTTGTGTAGCGGGTATGGTTTTGTCACGCGCCAGCGCGCGCAGCGCCGTTACCAGCGTTGCGGCATCTTTTGACGATACGGTTTTATTATCGTTATCGGCTAGGGGCGTTGTGCGCATGGCAGGCGATGCCACACGCATTGGCGCGGTTGCGACAGCCTTTAACGCTGTTGCAAAAATAGCGGGTACCGATTTCAAAAAGGCGGGACTTTTTAATTGCGCGGCGATGGTTGTTTCAAGTTTTGTGAGTGCCGCTTGTTCGGTACGGCTAAGTGGTGCTTGCGCCTGCGCCATACGCAGCTGGCCAATTTCTATCATTTGATGGAGCATTTTAATGGCCGCAGGCGGCATATTGCCCGTCTTAACGGCTGCTATCATTTCCTTGATGGCACCAGCATCCATGCCTGCGGCCTGTAGCATGGCTGGCATGGCCGCCAGCATTTTATCAAGGGCTTTGATATCGCCCATGCGGTCCGTGCCCAGATACACAAGCAAATGGCGCTTACGCCCACCTTCAAAATAGGCCTTCAAATCGGTCACGTTCACCGATGTCATCAGCGTGCCGTAAATGGTTGCGCGCTGGACAACTTTTGAAAAATCGGTGCCATTCGAGCGTGTGCCGTCATACACGCTGATCTGGCAGGGCGCGTAATCGGGCAAATCAGGCATCTTGTCGGTAATCACCAGCCGCAGATACATATTTGATGTGGAGGTACTGCGCGCGAAACGTTCAATACGACTTTCAATTTCAGCCGATATCCCCTGCCCGAGTGATGCCTGCCCCAGCCTTGCCGCCAGCGCATTAACCGCATCGAGGCAGACATCATAGGCATGGCCGGTCCATTCCAGGTCAAACTGGGCGCCCCCCTCAACCTGATTTATCAGGCGACGTACATCGACAGCCACGCCCGCATTGGGCGTGGTCTCGTTTTCCGTACGTTCCAAAAGCAACTCAGCCATGACAGACTGTTATGTTATAATATAACATAGAGTCAAGAGCTGTCATGGTGTGAACCACGGAAACACTGCGCGCTTGGCTGAACTGCAAATGCTGTTCAGCATCTCATCCATCTGCCAGACGGACTGGCCGCTCTCGCGCGCCTGCTCCAGTATCTGCGCCCGGGTATCAAGCGGCAGGCCCTTGTCATTCAGGGTGTTGAAGCCTGCAACCGCCGCAAAGGCAAAGGCACTGACAGCCAGCGCCTTTTTAATACGCACCTTGGGTGTTTCGCCCCATAGCTGGCAGCAAACTTCACGCGATGGTCTTAAACCATAGTAGGCCGCAGCAGCCCCGCCTCCGGCGATGGCAATACCGGCAGCGTATGATGCGCCAACCGCCAGTTGGGCCCCCGCGCCTACGCCTACGAACGTTGTAACAAGGGCGCCAAGGCACCCGATATGAGGCACAGCCAATGCCAGAATGGCACCGCCCGCGCCGCCAGTAGCGCGCGCGAAAATATCTTTTACTCGCATGGAAATGGAATCCTTACCCTAATGGTTCAACGTGATTTAAAATCAGGCGTTGAAAGCAGGCGGTGCGCGCGATGGGTAAGGTTGAGCGAGATGCGGTACAGAGACCGCATCGTTAATGGTAACAATAACGTTTGCCGGCGAAAGCAGGACCGGCAGCAAGGTCAGTATAGGCGCGGGTAATGCACCGCCGCTGCCTACGGCAAACGGACAGGCATCTTTTTGGGCGGCTTGGTCATGCGGGGCGGCAGGGTCATGATCTACGCTTACACTGATTGTTTTTTCCATGTAGCCGGAGCAAATGACCATCTGCATGCCACCCGCTACCTTGGAAAATTCAGGCATGAAACCAGTAGGCAAAAGTGCACGGCACAAAAATGCCGCAAGCACGAGGAAGAACGCCCCTTCGCGCAGCAGATCAAGCCATGATGCCTTGTTAGTCATGCCCCGTTTATAGCAGGCCGATTTTTTGCTGTCTTTAAATAAAAAGTAGGAAGAAAATGCAGCCGTTTTATTAATAATATTTAATCGCTAGGAAAGCTGCTGCTTTATAAAAGGGCTATATCGAATATTTGGCGTTCTCAACGCATAGGGCCCGTAGGCTTGTAAATCGGCGTATGACATTCCAGTAGCGTCTCGCTGCTGCCCATTCCGCAACGCATGAGGGCCGCGGCTGCAAGATTAAAATAGGCGACACCCTCTTCATGCTCCAGAATCGATGGCGGTAAAGAATGTCCGAGAGAGTGGCCTTTACAATACTGCGCCATGATTTGCGCATCGTTGATATGGCTCGTTCCTTTATCCGCACCGCTGACCAGAGCCTCAAAGATCATGATATGACCTTGCTGTGCCGTGAATGTCTGTTCATTGAGATGCCATGAAACATCAGGGCAGGCCGCGCCAATACCTTTGAATAAATAGGCCATAATAGGCATATTCATTGCCAGCACCTGTGCACCGGCACCCGCAGACCAAGGCCTGCGGCCTTCACCCTTTCTGGCTTTGGTTGCAAGCATCAGGTCCGTTCGTAAAGGTACAAAAAGCGGCGCCTCAAGCCCTAAAATCAGAGCATTTTTCTCGAGAGCATTTTTGATATGGGGAAAAAGATCATCAAGATGAAACCCTGTATGTTCGTGCCCGCTACGGGCATCAAGCAGGCACCAACCTAAATTGCCGAGCTTCGGAGATCCGATATCAATGACACAAATATCATATGGTGCATGGAGCTTTGACAATTACGCCACTGGATGGTTTGGAGGGCTAAATAGGAGGGATTGTAGTCTGATAATAACTTTTCTTGCGCTAGAATCAAGGTTCGGGCATCGGCGCGATGGGCCTCAGGTCGGAATTTTTCAAAGAAATTGCTGACTAACGACAGATGTCAATATTCCGACACGCAATGCCGCCATTTCTATCATTTGGCCGAAGGTTTTGCGATTGCCTTTCCGGCAATCACAGTTAGACTATGATGATGTTATTCACATAGAGGCTGCTTGATCTATGAATCTTCGTTTCAATGCCGCCTTGTTATTAGCCCTCCTTTATAGCACCTCGGCCCTGGCTCAAGAATCCACCGAGCGCCTTAAACCCCGCATCGAGGGGAATATCAGAGCTGGTAACGAGCGCTCCATCGGTATGACAGAGATCTGGATACCGCTGATGCAAAATGATCTTGAAGCATCGGTGCTTTATGGCGACATCCGCTTGATGGATGACAGTCAGGATAACAACGAGGGCAATATCGGTGTCGGTTACCGCAAAATGGTTACGGGTACACCAATGGGTGACGGTATTGCAGGCGCGAATATCTGGTACGATCGCCGCCACACTGACCTTGGCACAAATTTCAATCAGGTAACTGTCGGGGCTGAATGGTTTGGCGATGCGTGGGATGCCAAGGTCAACGCGTATGTGCCACTCAATAGCAAGAAGCGCTACACTGGTGCATCAACTGCCGCTGGTGGTAGTTTTTCTGGCACACAGATTGTAGCAAGCACCAATAACAGCCTCATCACCGAGGAAGCCTTGAAAGGCGTAGACCTCGAATTCGGCTGGCGCCTGCCTCTTATGGATGCCTATACCGATAGCACCCGCGTATATGGCGGCGGCTATCACTTTACGGGCGATGACGCCGATGATGTGACAGGCTACCGCGCACGAGTGGCAAGTGACATTACCGAGGATATCCAAATCGGCGCCCGTTTCCAGCACGATGACGAACGCGGGTCGCAAAGCTTTTTAGAAGCTACCATCCGTCTGCCCTTCGGCAACAAGCAGAGTTACAAAACCAAGGGCCTTAAGGCCCGTCTCGATGAAAGCCCTGAACGCGATATCGATATCGTCTCTGGCCAGGCCACCACTACAACCAGAACGACCACAGTACTGAATAACGCCACAACCGCAGCAGCGCAGGAGGTGTTTCACGTTAACAACACTGCAGCAGGTGGTGGCAACGGCTCTTACGAAACACCCTTTAACACCTTGGCGGATGCCGAGGCCGCAGCAGGCACACACGATGTCATTTACGTCCATCGCGGTGATGGCACAACCACAGGCCAAAATGCAGGTATTACGATCGATGATGTCGGTCAAAAACTCATTGGCGCAGGCGTGGCTTTAACGCCGTCCCTGCTCAATCTTACAGTTCCAGCAGGCATTGGCCTTAGCAGCACCACCACCCTTGTCGCCGCAGGTACAGCGCCTATTCTTACAAATACCGCAGGTAGAGTTGTGCGCGTGATTGCTGATAAGACCGTTATATCTGGCATTTCGGCAAATAACGCCGATGGTGGTATCGGCAATGAGGGGATAGATATCACAAATTCTTCAGGTACCGCGTGGGATAGCGTTAAAGTTACCCATGTGACAGCAAGCAATAATAACAGTTACGGCATTGCCGTGTCGGCTATTAACACAGGGTCTAGCATTGCTGATGTTATTCTAGACAACATTGTAGCAAACAATAGTGTTGGTGCTGCAGGTGTGATTATTGAAACATCCAACACCACTATAAACACATTAACAGCCACTAATTTGACAACAAACAATAATGCCCAGCGTGGTTTTTACATGCTTATGCAGGGCAGCGGTGGCATTACTGGGAGCGTATCTCATCTCACAGCCACCAGCAATGGCACGGGCTTTTTTTCATGGGCAAGAAATAGTAGCTCAGCTTCCTTTAAACTCGAAAATGTAACTACAACCGGCAATACCACTAACGGCGTCTATATCTTCGATGACTCTACAGGCTCTATAACAGCTGATATAGGTGGCGGTACGCTTGGGTCTACCGGTAACAACGCCATCCATAGCAATACAGGGGTTGATATACGCGTTGACCTCGACGGCGGAAATCTTAAGGCCGAGAACAACTGGTGGGGTGTAAACACCGGCCTTGCCGGCGGCGAGCTCACGCTAAATGCAGGCTCAACCGTGGATGCCTCGCCATTCCTCACCTCGGCACCCTAAAATTTTTCTGATACCGATAACTTGGAAGATTAAATGGCAGGGGCGGCAGGGATCGAACCTGTGACCTACGGTTTTGGAGACCGTCGCTCTACCAGCTGAGCTACACCCCTATTGCGGACTGTTATATGGATTTTTTATAAAAATTCCAGAAGAAATTGGCGTTCAGGAAGCCATTTCAAGGCGGCGTGCATTCAATATGGGGTTTGGCTCGAATTTTTTAGCCTGATGGATGGCCCGAAGAACCGGCCTGCGCTCAGCGCCCAGAGTCGCCAAGACTTTGTGAAACCCATCCATTTCAGGCCATGATTTGGAGTGCGTAACGGGCATGACCTGACAATCGCCAAAGCCATTTTTAGAGAGCCATGCATTCGAGAAATCGAGAAAATTATCAAGCCGCACGTGTAAAAAGGCGTCCACCATTTCCTTGAAATCCTCGCGCGACATATCAACGAAGTCCGGGTCCTCTTTGATGTCTACGGGCTTGCCCGAAATATAGTCGCTGTGACGATAGACATGTTTAACCTCGCCCTCGAATTCATTGATGTCGCGGACATGGCCTGCAAGCGAGCGGCTGACGCCGATATCTTTGGCGCGTTCATACATGAAAACGAAATCTTCACCATCCCAACGGAACAGCATGGGCACTGTAATTTTATCACGCCATGATTTTGTCTGCACGGCGGCAATGCGCTGTTGCTTGCCGTTAAATTCGCTACTTAAAAACTTGCCGTATTTGCCGGGTATATAATCGAAACTTACTTCACCGGGTTTTTGCTGCTCGATCCTGATTTCTGCGCGCCTTAAAACCCGCGACTGCATTTCGCGTTCGGCTGCGATTTTAATCATGGTTGTCAGGTTTTCTACGCGTATTTCTACGTTGGCGTGATGGCCACTTTCAACCGTGTAAAAAAGCCGCTCGCGATATGCCTTGGTTTCGGCGTGCAGAGGCGTGCTTAAAACCCTGCCGTTTGCGCGGGTTATTGTGTGAATGCCAAAACTGTCCTGCCATTCTTTGGTTTTAAGCGCTACGTAGGCTTGCCAGAGTTTTTCTGCCGCGATTTCTTCATGGCCATAATTGGGGCCTGATGCGACCAACGCTATTTTAACTTCGTCTTCTTCATTGAATGAAATTTTAACCCGCCCGAGTTTTTCATCTTTGAAAATCTCAGTGGCGAAGCCATGAAAACTATGGGCGTTTTTAAACATAAGCCTTTTTAGCGAGAATAAGGTTTTTATGCAAATAAAAAGCCGGGCTTTTGAGCCCGGCTTATAAATAGGTATCTAGTTGATATTAAGCGATAATTTTGCCGACGACACCTGCGCCGACGGTACGGCCACCTTCGCGGATAGCGAAGCGAAGACCTTCCGTCATAGCGATAGGAGCAATCAGTTCAACCGTAACCGTGACGTTGTCGCCAGGCATAACCATCTCGGTGCCTTCGGCCAACTCAACCGTGCCCGTTACGTCCGTCGTGCGGAAGTAAA
>Ga0209066_10000209_pt1 | contig 90356 bp, 88 predicted proteins | sample All_14_2_FD_187198 | JGI IMG/M metagenome (GOLD analysis project Ga0209066, IMG submission 187198) | Freshwater microbial communities in response to fracking from Pennsylvania, USA - Allegheny Zone_MetaG_DW_15 (SPAdes) (version 2) ...
CAGGGAATTGTAGGGCAGGGGCGGGGTGGTCAGCCGAACGGGGTCCTGGGTGGCGGCGGAACCGGCCGCCAGCAATCCCAGAATTGCACATGTCGCAGCGGTCAAAACCCGGCCTGCACCAAAACCCACCCGCATCCCTCCCGAACAAAGACGCCCGCGCCCATTGCGAAGCAGGGGGCGGCAGTCATATTGTCCGCCCCCATCCCACAGCCGCAAGCGAAAGCGGCGATCTCACGGCCTTTTGCAAGCCATGTTCCAGACTCCGTTCAAGGGCGTGATTCCCGCCCTGGTGACTCCTTTCCGCGATGGCGAACTGGACGAGGCGACCTTTGTGGCCCTGGTCGAGCGCCAGATCGCCGCCGGCGTGCACGGCCTGGTGCCGGTCGGCACCACGGGCGAGACGGCGACCTTGAGCCACGAAGAGCACAAGCGGGTGGTCGAGCTCTGCGTCGAGACCGCGCGCGGCCGCGTGCCGGTGATCGCCGGCGCCGGGTCCAACGCCACGGCCGAGGCCATTGATCTGGCCCGGCACGCCAAGGCGGTCGGCGCCGACGCGGTGCTGGTCGTCTCGCCCTATTACAACCGCCCCAGCCAGGAGGGGATCTACCAGCACTTCAAGGCGATCAACGACGCCGTGCAGATTCCGGTGCTGGTCTACAATGTGCCCTCGCGCACCGGTTCGGACATGGGCAACGAGGTTCTGGAGCGGCTGTCGAAGCTGCCCAACATCGTCGGCATCAAGGATGCGACGGGCGACCTTGGCCGGCTGTCGCATCAGCGGGTCACCTGCGGCGAGGAGTGGGTGATGCTGACCGGGGATGACCCCAACGGCGTCGGCTATATCGCTCAAGGCGGCCATGGCTGCATCTCGGTGACGGCCAATGTCGCGCCGGAAGCCTGCGCCACCCTCTACAACGCCTGCATGGCCGGTGATTTCGCCACCGCCCGCTACTGGCAGGACCGGCTGATCCGACTGCACAAGGCCCTGTTCGCCGACGCCTCGCCCAGCCCGGCCAAGTTTGCCCTGGCGACCCTGGGTCTGTGTTCGGAGGAATGCCGGCTGCCGATCACCGCCTGTTCGGAAGCGGCCCGCACCCTTGTGCTCGACGGGATGCGGGACGCCGGCGTCCTCTGATGGCCTCAAACCTGATCGCCGAAAACCGCCGTGCGCGGTTCGACTATTTCCTCGATGACGCGATCGAGGCCGGGCTGGTGCTGACCGGCACCGAGGTCAAGAGCCTGCGCAACGGCCGGGCCAATATCGCCGAATCCTATGCGGCCGTTGAGGGCGACGAGATCGTCCTGATCAACGCTGACATTCCGCCCTACTCGGGCGGCAACCGGTTCAACCATGAGCCCCGCAGGCCCCGTAAGCTGCTGCTCAAGCGCAAGCAGATCAGCAGGCTGATTGGCGCCGTGCAGCGTGAGGGACGGACGATCGTCCCGACCAAGCTCTACTGGAATGAAAAGGGCATGGCCAAGCTGGAGATCTGTCTGGCCAAGGGCAAGAAGCTGCACGACAAGCGCGAGACCGCCGCGGCCCGCGACTGGCAGCGCGACAAGGCCCGGCTGCTGAAGGACCACGGCTGAGGCCCCCTAATTGGAGCATGCGCGCCGGTTGGCCCTTCTCCAGAGTCGTCTCCTCGCAAGCGGGAGGAAAAGCCATGTTCAGACGTTTGAGTGTTGCGGTCGCAGCGGTCGCGTTGTGCTCTGGTTCCGCCTGGGCGGCCGATGTCGGGCGAGTGCATTTCGCCAATGTCACGGGGGCGGACGTCCAGCTTCTGATTGATGACGGCGCCGGAAGAACCGTCGCGAAGGGCTCATGGGTCTATGATCCGGCGCCGGCGGGCAACCACAGGATCCGGGTGCGGTTCAGCGACGGTAAGACGCTGGACCAGTCCTGGGCCTTCAAGGCCGAGGAACTGGCTGTCTCGGGAAGCCACGAATACTGGTGTCTGGCGGTGGTCGGGAACGGCGCAAACGATCCCTATTTCCTGATGAAGCTGACCGGCGAGCAGTGCGGTCAGGTCCTGTCAGCGGGCAAGCCGATCGACTGACGGTCAGCCCGCCTCGATCAGGGCCCGCGCCCGCCGGAAGATGTCCTCGAACATCTCCGGCGTCAGACGGCCGGTGTTCGTGTTCAGCCGGGAGCAGTGGTAGCTGTTGATCACCCGGTAGGGACCGGCGTCGAACTCGCTGCCGTGGCCGGGAAGGCCGGCGGAGGCCTTGAGGCCGAGCGCCCGCATCAGGCTGCGGCGGGAGACGTCGCCGAGGGTGACGATCACCTTCAGGCGGGGCAGGGCGGCCAGCCTGTTGACGAAGAAGGGCCGGCAGGCGTGTTCCTCGCTGGTCTCGGGCTTGTTCTGCGGCGGGGCGCAGCGGACGGCGTTGGTGATCATGCAGTCGACAAGCCGGACGTTGTCGTCGGGGCGGGCGTCGTAGTCGCCGGTGGCGAAGCCGGTCTTCTTCAGGGTCTCATAGAGGAGCCAGCCGGCGTGATCGCCGGTGAAGGGCCGTCCCGTGCGGTTGGCCCCGGTCCGGCCGGGCGCGAGGCCCGCGACCAGCAGCCGGGCGTTCTCGTCGCCGAAGGAGGGGGCCGGACCGTTGAACCAGTCAGGGTTCTGGGCCTGGTTTTCCCGGCGGTAGGCGACCAGTCGAGGGCAGAGGGGGCAGTCCCTTGTCGGTTCGGGGGCGGTGAGGTCGACGGCGGTCATGGGAGATGTCCAAAAGCGTGTCGGGAGTCTGTTGCTGGGGACCGTGGACGGCCGGCGGGGTTGGGGACCCCCTCCGTCGGCTTCGCCGCCACCTCCCCCGAGGGGGGAGGAGTGGAGGCGCCGGGCCTAGAGTTCGTCGTCGGCTTCGATCTCGGCGCGGGTGCGGTTGTCGTAGTTGGGGCTGCTGTTGCGGGGCATCGGCGCGCGGGAGGGGCGGCCGATGATGTCGCCCAGATCGGCCAGATCGACGAAGTGATCGGCCTGACGGCGCAGATCGTCGCTGATCATGGCCGGCTGGGATTTGACCGTGGAGACGACGGTGACCCGCACGCCCTTGCGCTGGACAGCCTCGACAACGGCGCGGAAGTCGCCATCGCCGGAGAAGAGGACCAGATGGTCGGCGGCTTCGGCCATTTCCATCATGCCGACAGCGATCTCGATATCCATGTCGCCGCGCCAGCGATCACGGCCCTGGCTGTCGGTGTATTTGCGGGCCGACTTGGTGACCAGGGTGAAGCCGTTGTAGTCGAGCCAGTCGACCAGGGGGCGGATGGGGCTGTAGTCGTCGCCTTCGACAATGGCGGTGTAGTAGTAGGCGCGGATCAGAATGCCGCGCTTGCGGAACTCGTCCAGCAGTTTGCGGTAGTCGATGTCGATGCCGAGGGCCTTGGCCTGGGAATAGAAATTGGCGCCGTCAATGAAGAGTGTGAGCTTTTCGGTCGGGTAGAAAGTCACTGGATTCAATCCTTTGGAAAATGGGTCTCAAGTCCTGGATCACGCGAATATCGTCGCGCTGGGCAGTAATTTGCCGGGAGAGCACGGGGATAGCCGCGATCTGTTGGAGGCGGCGCTGGAGCAGTTTCCGGCTCACGGCCTGACGGTCGTGGCCCGGTCAGGATGGTGGCGATCGGCCGCCTGGCCCGACCCGGCGGCCCCTGCCTATACGAACGGCGTCGTGCTTGTCGAGACAGGTCACTCACCCCTTGCAACCCTTGCGGGACTTCATGCCATCGAGGCGCAATTTGGCCGTCAGCGCGGCGTCCTGAACGCCCCCCGGACGCTGGATCTGGACCTGATCGCCTACGGGCGAACGGTGGCGTCGGGGCCGGATCTGACCCTGCCGCATCCCAGAGCGCATGAGCGGTTGTTTGTCATGGGGCCACTGGCGCAGATCGCTCCCGACTGGCGCCATCCGGAGAGCGGGAAGACAGCCAGGCAACTGGCCGGGGCGGCGTCTGTCGGCGGCGATGCGACGCCCCTGGACACGGAGGGCGGCTGAACAGGCGCGGGCGTCCGTTTCTATCGCAGTGCAGCAGCCCCCGACCCGGACGCCGCCTTGATCTGGTCAATCTGGCCTGTCAGGCTCGTCTTCACCTTGCGGCGTTGCACAATCGCGCGCAAAACACTATGTAGCCCGGTTCCACCGGCATTGTTTGAGAGACTTGAATGGCCCGCGTCACCGTCGAAGATTGCATCGAGAAGGTTCCCAACCGTTTTGGTCTGGTGCTGCTGTCGTCGCATCGCGCCCGCGCCATCTCGGCTGGATCGGGCCTGCTGGTCGATCGCGACAATGACAAGAACCCTGTCGTCGCCCTGCGCGAGATCGCCGACGACGTGGTCGACACCGAAGGCCTCCGCGAGAGCCTGATCAGCACCCTGCAACGGGTTGATGAGCGCACCGAGGCCGAGGAAGAAGCCGAAACCATCGCCCTGCTGTCGGATCCGACCCACATGCAGATGAGCGAATCCGAACTCATCCGCGCGCTGCAAAGCGACCGCGATGGCGGCCAGGAGGAGCGGTACTGAGCCCCGAGGGCTCAGAACCTCTCATTCTAGAGGCGGCGACCCCCGCCGCCCCGCCCGCCGACTTGCCCGGGATTTCCGATTCGGACAGCCCGGGCGCCGCCCCTGCAAAGGTTGCGGCCCGTCCCAAGTTCATGCGCCAGTTCGAACTGATCGAACGTGTGCGCGCCTATGAGCCGGACGCCGACGAACATCTGCTCAACAAGGCCTATGTCTATGCCGTGCGGATGCATGGCTCCCAGACCCGGGCCAGCGGCGATCCCTATTTCGCCCATCCGGTCGAAGTGGCCGGCATCCTGACCGAATACCGGCTCGACACCGCCTCCATCGTCACCGCCCTGCTGCATGATGTGATCGAGGACACCCAGGCCACCCGTCAGGACATCGAGAACCTGTTCGGGGCCGAGATCGCCGAGCTGGTTGAAGGGGTGACCAAGCTCTCCAAGCTGGAACTGACCGCCGAATATACCCGGCAGGCCGAGAACCTGCGCAAGTTCATCCTGGCGATCAGCAAGGACGTCCGGGTTCTGCTGGTCAAGCTGGCCGACCGTCTGCACAACATGCGGACCATCGGCTTCATCAAGACGCCGGCCAAGCGTGAGCGGATCGCCCGCGAGACCCTCGACATCTATGCGCCGCTGGCGCGCAATATCGGCTGTCACCGGATCTGTTCGGAACTGGAAGAACTGGCCTTCGAGCAGCTCAATCCCATGGCCCGCACGGCGATCATTCGTCGTCTGGAAGGCCTGCGGGGAGAGCAGGGCAAGGCGGTCAGCCTGGTCAGCGGCGAGATCAGCCGCATTCTTGACGAGGCCGGCATTTCGACGCGGGTCTTCGGACGGGAAAAGCATCCCTTCTCGATCTGGCGGAAGCTGCAGCGCAAGGCCATCGGCTTCTCGCAGCTGTCGGACATCTACGCCTTCCGGGTGATCGTGGAGACCGAGAGCGACTGCTACCGGGCGCTGGGCCTCATCCATCGGGCCTGGCCCTGTGTGCCCGAGCGGTTCAAGGACTTCATCTCCACCCCCAAGCGGAACAACTATCGCTCGATCCACACCACGGTTATCGGCCCCAAGGGGATGCGGATCGAGATGCAGATCCGCACCGAGGCTATGGACCGGGTGGCCGAGGATGGGGTCGCCGCCCACTGGCGATACAAGAACCACTCCTACGGCTTTGACGCCGAACATATGGAGTCGGAGGGCGGTCGCGACCCGCTGGCCAATCTGCGACAGCTGGTTCAGGTGCTGGAGAACGGCGGAGACGCCGAGGAACTGGTCGAGCACGCCAAGCTGGAGATGTTCCTCGACCAGACCTTCGCCTTCACGCCCAAGGGGCGACTGGTCAGCCTGCCGCGCGGCGCTATGCCGCTGGACTTCGCCTATGCGGTCCACACCGATGTCGGCGACACGACCATCGGGGCCAAGGTCAATGGCGAGCTGAAGCCATTGCGGACGGTCCTGTTGAATGGCGATGTGGTCGAGATCATTCGGGGACCCAAGCCGGCGGTGCCGCCGGACTGGCGCAGTCTGACGGTGACGGGCCGGGCCCGTTCGGCCATCCGGCGTCATATCCGCCAGACCGAGAAGGAAGAGTTCCTGCGGCTGGGCAAGGCGGCGCTCAGCCAGGCCTTCGAGCGGGCCGGAAAGGCGCGCAGCGGCGTCTCCCTGCGCCCGGCGATGGAGCGCTTTGTCGCCGCCAGCGAGGAGGACCTTTACGACGCCGTCGGGCGGGGGCGGATTTCGCCGATGCAGGTCCTGGAAATTGTCTTCCCCGGACTGGATGACAACGAACGGGCGGCGGTAAGCGCCAGGCGGCGGATCGAGGATGGCAAGGGGGCGCGGATGTTCGTGCGCGGCGGCGGCGTCGGCGCGGGGACATCCCTGCATTTTGGCCAGTGCTGCACCCCCGTGCCGGGTGACCGGATCGTCGGCATCACCCAGCCTGACCAGAGCATCGAGGTTCACACCATCGATTGTTCGAAGCTGGCCCAGTTCGAGGACGAGGGCGACCTGTGGCAGGACCTGACCTGGACCCCGGAAGCCGAGCGGGACACGATTTCAAGGGCGCGGATCCGGGGCACGATCCGCGATGCGCCGGGCGTGCTGGGCGAGGTCTGCACGATCATCGGCGAGGCCGGCGGCAATATCGTCGGCATCAATATGAAGCACCGTCAGGAAGACTTCTTCGATGTCGATATCGACCTGGACGCGGTCGATAACCGCCATATGACCACCCTGATCGCGGCCCTGCGCGCCTGCCCCAGTGTCGAGACGGCGGATCGCTCGCTGAGCTGATTGGCCTGAAGATCGCCGCCTGTCTGGCGGCCGAAGACGGACGACCCTCAATGACCCATCACATCCTCACCGGCCCTCCCGGAGCGGGAAAGACTGTCTTACTGCGTGGGCTGGAGCGGGCCGGCATTGCCGTGGTCGAGGAAGCGGCGACGGATGTGATCGCCTGGGGCCAGGCCTGCGGCCAGGATGCGCCCTGGGAGGACGCGGGGTTTATCGACGACATTCTGGCGCTTCAACAGGCGCGTGAGCAAAGGGCCGGGGACGGGCTGGTCGTATTTGACCGGTCACCGGTTTGCACACTGGCGCTGAGTCGGTTTCAGGGTCGTCCCGACTCTCCGGCGCTTGTCGCCGCCGTCGACTATCTCATCACCAACCGGCGGTACGATCCCCGGGTCTTCTTCGTCGAGGGGCTGGACTTCATCACGCCAACCGCCGCCCGGACCATCGACCTTGACGGCGCACGGCGCTTCGCCGACCTGCATTGGAAGACCTATGAGGGGCTTGGGTTCGACCTGGTTCGCGTCCCTCCGGCGCCAGCTGCGTCTCGGGTCGCCCGGATTATGCAGGGGATCGGGACGGCGGGCTGAAACTCTCCACCTCCGCAGCGTCAAGGACCCCCCATTCCTAGGGTGACTGGCGGCGCCGATGCACGCAGATTGAAAGCGGAAAACACTGGAGCCAACCCGATGACCCTTCGCCTTCCCGCCTTGGCGACTGCTCTGACCCTGCTCTCCTGCGCCGGCGCCGCCCAGGCCCAGGGCGGGCCGCTATCGGTTGGTCTGTCGAGCGACCCCGCCAACCGCTCACTGCATTGTGGCGCGGCCATCTACGCGGAGAAGTATCTGATCCAGGAGGAAGGCTTCTCCAGCACCTTCGACCGCGCCGCTCTCGACGCTGGCGGTGTCGCCTGGGTCGAGGAGGCCGCTCGCCGCGCCGGCAAAGCCCCGGGCGCCTTCATCCAGGACGAGGTGTTCGCGGCCGTCATGGAATCGAAGCTCGACGCTGACCTTCCGCGACAGGCCCAGATCAAATGGTGCCTGGCGAGGACCCCGCCCGGCTAGAGCATTTTCCGATAAGTGCGAAGCGGTTATCGGATCGAAAAATGCTCTAAACTTTTGATCTAGAGCCCTTTTTATCCGATCTGATGTAAGCAATCAGATCGGAAAGGGCTCTAGCGACGGCGGCGGACCGTAGCGATCAAAGGCGCGCCGTCCCAAACGGTCGATGCGGCGGGCGTCTATCGCCAGACGGGATGCTCCGGCAGGTCCGGATGATACATGTTGATGTACTGCGCCAGCCTCGGCCGGTCCGCGCGGTTGGGGCTGGCGCCGTGGGGCAGGTCCTGACGCCAGAGGATCAGGTCTCCCGCAGCGGCGGGCACAGGCCGGGCGAGGGGCGCCAGATCGACCTGCCGGGGGTCTGTGTCCGGCGCCAGTGATGCCAGCCACGCCTCCAGCCGGTGATGGAATCCGGGAACCAGGGTCAGAGCGCCCTGATCGGCGGCGGTGTCGGTCAGATAGAGGATGCCTTGCGTGGCGAAGGGGATCGGCGTCGACAGGCTGCAGTCCCAGTGGAGGTGCGGGCCCCTGAACGGGTGGGTGACCGTCTCCGGCGCATTGAAACTGAGCCGGTCGGTGGTCATCCACAGGTCGGCCGTTCCCCATAGCTGGGCGAAGGCCTTGTGGACGCGGGGGGAACGGCGGGCGGCCTCCATGGCCGGATGCTGGAAGATCTGGACCATGATCCCGTGGTCGTTGGGGGGGTGCCAGCTGGCCGGATCGTCCGGATCGGCGCCGATAGTGCCCCAGAGGGCTGAGGCCGCGGCGCGGGCCTCATCGGGGCTGATGGCCTGCCGGAGAATGACGACGCCGTCTCGATCCCAGGCCTGCAGATCGGCCGGCGACAGGACAGGCTCCATGGCGTCGACGGCGGTCAGGCGCCGGCGGGTGGGCGCGGGCGGCGGCTCACCGGCCAGCCAGGCGTGATAGCGGTCGAGCCGGTCGGGATCGGGCGGGCCCGCGGTCTGCAGAAGCCAGGCTTCGAAGTCTTCCAGTGACGGCGTCTGCTGGCCAAGGAAGGCCGCCACCTGTTCGATGCCGACCCCCAGGGCGTCACGCAGCAGGCGATCGGCGGCTATGGCGTCGGCGCGCGGCGGCGCGCGCCGGGTCATGCGGGCCCAGAAGTCCTCCAGCCCGCTGATGCGGCGGTGCAGGGGCGCGGATGCAGTGTGGACGATGTTCACGAGGCGGCCTCGGGGAGCTCGATCCGCTCGCCCGGAACGCGGGCCGGAGCGTTCATGACTTCGGCCCAGGTCTCGAGCGCTGTTCGTTCTGAGGTCATGGGACGCAGTTGTTCATGCGCAGGTTGAAAGTTTCAAGGCCTGAATGACCGGCGCGAAGGCGGCGGCGGCGTCGAAGGGGGTTGCGCCATACCCCTGTTTCGAACGACTGTTTGATCCAAGAACAGAAAGAGCCAAGGGAGAGACGGCCAATGTCCATCGACTTCGAGATTCCGCCGGAAGCCAAGGCGGTTCGCGCCCGGGTGCGGCAGTGGGTGCAGGACGAGTGCAAGCCCGCGGAAAAGGCGCTGCTGGACGGCGGCGACTACAAGACCATCCTTGGCGAGCTGCGGGCCAAGGCTCGGGCACAAGGCCTGTGGTGTCCCTTCATTCCGGTCGAGCACGGCGGCATGGGCCTGGGCCCGCTGGCCAACGCCCTGGTGCAGATGGAGCTGGGCGAAAGCTATCTGGGCGCCCTGTCGCTGAACACGCAGGGGCCTGACGACGCGACCATGCTGACTCTTCTGACGCATGGCACCGAGTATCAGAAGGAGAAGTTCCTCAAGCCGCTGCTGAACGGCGAAAAGCGCATCTGCTACTCGATGACCGAAAAGGCGGCGGGCGCCGACGCCACCGGCATGCGCACCACGGCGGTCAAGGACGGCAACGAGAACTACATTCTCAACGGCGAGAAGTGGTTCAGTTCGGCTGCCTCGGTGGCGGATATCGCCCTGGTGATGGCCCGGACTGATCCGGACGCGCCGCGTCACCAGCAGTTCTCGACCTTCATCGTCGAACTGCCCAATCCCGGCTATCGCATCGTCCGCGACATCGAGACGATGGCGGCGGAAGGCCCCCTGAGCCACATCCTCGGCGGCGGCCACAGCGAGGTCGAGATCAAGGACCTGGTGGTGCCGGCCGAGAACCTGCTGGGCGGGGAGGGCAATGGCTTCAACATGGGCCAGCACCGTCTGGCCTACGGGCGTCTGCGACACGGCATGCACAATGTGGCCATGGCCCAGAAGGCGCTGGATCTGGCCACCGCCCATGTCACCAGCCGCGAGACCTTCGGGCGCAAGCTGAAGGACCGTCAGGGCGTCCAGTGGATGCTGGCCGACTGCGCCAGCGAGCTCTACATGGCCCGGCTGATGCTGATCCATATCGCCTACAAGGCCGAGAAGGGTCTGGACCTGCGGCAGGAGAACTCCATCGCCAAGGTGTTCCTGGCGCATATGGTCCACAAGGTGGTCGACACCGCGATCCAGCTGCATGGCGCGCTGGGCTATTCGATGGATACCCCGCTGGCCCGTTGGTACACCCACATCCGTTCGCAACGGCTGGTCGATGGGCCGGATGAGGTGCACCGCTGGACGGTCGGCCGCAATGTGATCAAGGCCTTCGAGCGCGATGGCACCACGGCGGCCGCGGCCGGCGGGGATATCATCTAGCGACGGCAATCGTCCTTGCGTGCTTCGACACGCGGTCCTGCAAACCGCTACTCGGCATGACGATTTGGGAAGCGCCCTTTTCGTCATCATGAGTAGCCCGCCTGGCGGGCGTGTCGAAGGACGCAAGCAAGCCAGCGGCTCGCGGAGCAATGCCATGCCTGAAGTCATTCTCGACCCTGACCTGCCGATCATCGATCCGCACCATCACCTGTGGGACCGGACGGCCCTGCTGGGCCAGCTTCCGCCGCCGAAGCACGGGTTCGAGCAGGTGTTGCGGCGGGCGCCGCGCTATCTGCTGGACGAACTGCTCAACGATATGAGCAGCGGCCATAACGTGGTGGCGACAGTTTATATGGAATGCGGCGCCTTCTACCGGCTGGATGGGCCGGCGGAGATGAAGCCGGTCGGGGAGATCGAGGCGGTCAACGGGCTGGCGGCGATCGCGGCCAGCGGGGCCTATGGGGCCGCGCGGCCCTGCGCCGGGATTGTCGGCCATGCGGACCTGACGCGCGGCGCGGCGGCGCGGGCGGTTCTGGAGGCAGAGCTGGCCGCGAGCAGCCGCTTCCGCGGCATTCGCCACAGCGCCAGCCATGATCCCGACAGCGAGGTGCTGGGGCCGTTGGTGCGACAGCCGGCGGGCCTCTACATGGACAGGACATTCCGGGAGGGGTTTGCCCAGCTGGCGCCGCTGGGCCTGTCGTTCGACGCCTGGATGCTGGAGCCTCAACTTCCCGATCTGATCGATCTGGCGCGGGCGTTTCCTGACACGCAGATCGTGCTGGACCACGTCGGCACGCCGCTGGGCATCGCCAGCTACTCAGGCCGGCGGGACGAGCGGTTCGGGATCTGGCGGGACAATATCGGCAAGCTGGCGGCGCTGCCCAACGTCTCGGTCAAGCTGGGCGGGCTGGCGATGGTGTTTCCGGGGTTTGCCTCCTGTCTGTCGGAAGCTCCCGCGCCCTCGAGCCAGCTGGCGGAAGAGTGGCGGCCGTATCTGGAGACCTGCATTGCAGCCTTCGGGGCCGAGCGCTGCATGTTCGAGAGCAACTTCCCGGTCGATATCCTGACCTGCGACTACGCGACCCTGTGGAATGCCTTCAAGGTTGTGGCCAAGGGCTGTTCGGCGGACGAGAAGACGGCGCTGTTCAGCGGGACGGCGGCGAGGGTCTATCGGCTGACCGTCTGACGCGGCATGCTCACCGCATGACCCCCCGCGTGCTCGCTGCCTTCGCCCTGTTGTTGCTGCCGGGGTGTGACTGGTCCGGCAAACAGCCCGTGCGGCCGTACGATCAGCGCTGCCTGATCAATTGCGGTCGTGCTTCGCCAACGGCCGCCGACTTGGCGGGCACTTGGCGAGGCCCGCACGGGGCCGAACTGATCATCGACCGTAAGCAGGACTTCCGGATCTCGGTTGGCGGTAAATGCGGCTTTCCGGCCCGCGACGGCATCGCCGCCGACGGCTACATCCACGGCCACCTGGACATTAAGCAGAAGGAGGGCCTGAGCACGCCTCACGACAGCAAGGTCGATTGGTACCTTCTCATCTATGCCGATGATCCCGGCGTCTCGATGTGGTCTCCGTCCTACCCTTCCTACGGCCCAAGGCGGATCGAACTCGGCGGCGACTGTGTCCTGACCAAAGTCGAGTAAGCCCCTTTCGCCGCCGGCGAACGCTGCTAAACAACCCCCTCATGACCAACGAAGACGTTCTCGAAGAATTCCGTGGCGCCGGCGCTCTGCGGGAAGGCCATTTCGTGCTGTCCAGCGGGCTGCACAGCGGCGTGTTCCTGCAGAAGAACCTGGTGTTCGCCCAGCCGGAGCGATGCGCGCGGCTGTGTGCGGCGCTGGCGGCGAAGATCGTCGAGACCGTCGGCAAGCCCGACGTCTGTATCTCCCCGGCGGTCGGCGGGATCATTCCGGGCTATGAGACGGCCCGTCAGCTGGGGCTGAGCTCGCTCTATGTCGAGCGGGAAGGCGGGCAGTTCAAACTGCGCCGGGGCTTCCAGATCGAGCCGGGCGACAAGGTGGTGATGGTCGAGGATATCGTCACCACCGGCCTGTCGAGCCGTGAGTGCATCGCCGCGATCGAGGCGGCCGGCGGCAAGGTGATCGCCGCGGCCTGTATCGTTGACCGGTCGGGCGGCCGGGCCGATGTCGGCGTGCCGCTGATCGCGCTGGCGACCCTGGATGTGCCGGCCTATCCGGCAGACGCCCTGCCGCCCGAACTGGCGGCGATCCCCGTCGAGGATCCGGGCAGCCGGCGTCTGTCGAAGTAGGTCAGGTTCAGCCGCGGGCGGCCGCCTCGATCGGGGCGATGTCCAGCTTGACCAGCTTGAGCATGGTCTCGGTCACCCGCCGGACGACCTCGGGGTCGGGATCGTTCAGCAGGTCGCGGAGCCGGGTCGGGACGATCTGCCAGCACAGGCCCCAGCGGTCGCGCAGCCAGCCGCACTGTTCGATGACGCCGCCGTCTCCCAGAGCCTCCCACAGCCGGTCGATCTCTTCCTGGGTGTCGCATCCGACCATGATCGAGAAGCTGTGGTTGAACGGATCGAGGGGGCCGGGCTCGAACGCCGTATAGGCCTGGTCGCCGAGCGTGAAGTTGATCACCGGTACGGATCCGGCGGGACCGGCCGGGCTTTCGCCCATGACCGCGGACCGGCTTTCGATCCGGGAGCCCGGGATCAGGGAGGTGTAGAGTTCGATGGCCGCGGCCATGTCCTTCTCGAACCAAAGATACTGGGTGACCTTCATGTTCTGTCCTTTCGGCCTGAAAGCTTGCTGCCTGCACCAAGGACGGGGCAGGCGCCGGGTTCCCGACACGGCTTGCCGGATTTCTCTGGTCGCCCTTTTACCGCAAGCCGGGCCGCACTAAGTAGGATCAACACTTGGGGACCCGCCGCCATGACCCTGCGCCTCGGCGTCAATATTGACCACGTCGCCACCATCCGGAACGCCAGAGGGGCGAGCTACCCCGAGCCCGTGCGAGCAGCGGAGCTGGCGCTGGCGGCCGGGGCGGACGGGATTACCGCGCACCTGCGGGAGGACCGGCGGCACATCTCCGACGGCGATATCGATCAGCTTTCCGAGCTTTGCCGCAAACGCGGCCGGCCGCTCAATCTGGAAGTGGCGGTCACTGACGAGATGGTGGCCATCGCCCTGCGTCACCGGCCGCACGCCGCCTGTCTGGTGCCGGAACGGCGCGAGGAAGTGACGACGGAGGGCGGACTGGACGTTGTGCGCGGACACAATGCGGTCAGGTCGGCGACCTCCGCGCTGCGTAGCGCCGGCAGCCGGGTGTCGCTGTTCATCGATGCCGACGCCGACCAGATCAGGGCCTCCGCCGAGGCCGGCGCCCAGGTGGTCGAACTGCACACCGGCGCCTATTGCGACGCCGCCCGGGCCGGAGACGCCGAGCGGGCGGTCTCCATTCTCGAGCGGCTGCGGGCCGGGGCGGCGCAGGCGCACGATCTGGGCCTTGAGGTTCATGCAGGTCACGGGATCGACTATGCGACGGTCACGCCCATTGCGGCCATTCCGCAGCTGGCCGAGCTGAATATCGGCCACTTCCTGATCGGAGAGGCGATCTTCGTCGGCCTGCCCGAGGCCATGCGCCGGATGCGCCAGCTTATGATCGCCGCCCGGACGGCGGCGGAGCAGGCGGCGTGATTATCGGTCTGGGGTCGGACCTGTGTGACATCCGCCGGATCGACAAGACCCTGACCCGCTTCGGCGACCGCTTTGTCCAGCGGCTGTTCACCGAGACCGAACAGGCCAAGTCGGATCGGCGCAAGGACCGCGCCGCCTCCTATGCCAAGCGGTTCGCCGCCAAGGAGGCCTGCGCCAAGGCGCTGGGCACCGGTGTGCCGAGACGCGGGGTCCACTGGCGCGACATGGGCGTGGTCAATCTGCGCAGCGGCGCCCCGACCATGGCCCTGACCGGCGGGGCGGCCGACCGCCTGGCCCAGATCATCCCCGAGGGCATGGAAGCCCGCATCCATGTGACCCTGACCGACGATCATCCCTACGCTCAGGCCTTCGTCATCATCGAAGCCTTGCCGATCCTACTTACGCCATGAAGGCGAGTTATCGGGCGCGATGCTTGCCCATAGGGTATTCAAAGTCTAACCAGACCCGCTGGGCTTTCCGCCCGTTATTGCTCCAAGAGAATCACGTCCCGTCATGACCGAGACTGTCGCCACCGAGGCCGATGCCGAGTTGAAGGCAACTGAAACGCCCGAGGCGGCGCCGCCGACCGCGCTGGAAGAAGCCATCGAGATCGCCAAGACGGTGATCTATGCCCTGCTGATCGCCCTGGTCCTGCGGGTGTTGCTGTTCCAGCCCTTCACTATCCCGTCGGATTCGATGGAGCCCAACCTGCTCCATGGCGACTACATCATTGTCTCCAAATGGCCCTACGGCTGGTCAAAGCACTCGATCCCGATGAGCCCGCCGCTGTTCAAGGGGCGGATCTTCAATTCCAGGCCTGATCGTGGCGATATCGTTGTCTTCAAGCTGCCGGCGGACAACAAGACCGACTACATCAAACGGGTCATCGGCATGCCGGGCGACCGGGTCCAAGTGCGGGGCGGCGTTCTCTACGTCAATGAGAAGCCCCTGCCCAACGTCCAGCAGACGCGGGATGACGACCTGGATCAGGACAGGGTCCGCCGCCAGGAAACTTCCTACGACGACAAGACCTACGTCACCTACGCCGGCGCCGAGAGCGGCTATCAGAACAACTCCGGCGTCTTCCTGGTGCCGCAGGGCCATTACTTCGTGATGGGCGACAATCGCGACAACTCGCTGGATAGCCGGTTCGAGCCCAACTATGCCGAGCCGCGCAACGGCGGGGTCGGCTTTGTCCCGGCGGAAAATCTGGTCGGCAAGGCCGAGATCATCCTGATGTCCTGGTACCCGCCGAGCGATCCCTATGATCCCGGCAAGCACCATGAGGGCGCTTCCCTGTTCAAACCCTGGACCTGGTTTACCGAGGCAAGGCCCAGCCGGTTCTTCAAAATTCTCAAATGACCGGCTGGTCCGAGGTCGTCGAGGACCTGGAGCGCCGCATCGGTCATGTGTTCAGCGACCGCGCCCTGCTGGAGCGGTCGCTTACTCATTCCAGCGTCGGCGACGGGGCCATCAAGGTTCGCCACAACGAGCGACTGGAATTCCTGGGCGACCGGGTTCTGGGTCTGCTGGCGGCCGAGCGCCTTCTGGCCCTGTATCCCGAGGCGCGGGAGGGCGAACTGTCGCCGCGTCTGGCCAAGCTGGTCAACGGCAAGGCCTGCGCCCGGGTGGCCCGGCGGCTTGATCTGGGGACCGCCCTGCGGATGAGCGGGTCGGCCAACAAGATGGGCGTGCGCGACAACGACAATGCGCTGGGCGATGCGACCGAGGCCCTGATGGCGGCGATCTATATCGACGGCGGACTGGAGCCGGCGCGGGCCTTTTTCCTCAGCGCCTGGTCGGAGGAGTTCTCCATGCTGGAGGAGCCTCGCGCAAAGGATACCAAGACCCGGCTGCAGGAATGGGCTATGGCCCTGCGGCTGCCGATCCCGACCTATACCGTCGTCGAGCAGACCGGACCGGCGCATGCGCCGAAGTTCACCGTGGAGGTGACGGTCCGGGGTTATGAATCCGAACGCGGGGAGGGGGGCTCGCGCCGGGAAGCAGAAAAGGCGGCCGCTCTGACGATGCTGCTGAAACAGGAAGGCAAGACATGACCCGGGCAGGATTCGCGGCCATCATCGGCGCGCCCAACGCCGGCAAGTCGACCCTGACCAACCGCCTCGTCGGCGCGAAGGTCTCGATCGTCACCCAGAAGGTCCAGACGACCCGCTTCCCCGTGCGCGGGGTGGCGATGGCCGGTGAGGCGCAGATCGTGCTGATCGACACCCCCGGGATCTTCAGCCCCCGTCGGCGGCTGGACCGGGCCATGGTGCGCAGCGCCTGGGCCGGAGCCGAGGACGCCGACTGCGTGGTGCATCTGGTCGATGTGCAGGCTGAACTGGCCGTGCAGGACGGAACCGCCAAGGGCGCCGACAAGCGCGGCGTGCAGGATGTCGAGACGATCATCTCCGCCCTGCAGTCAGCGGGAAAGCAGGTGATCCTGGCGCTCAACAAGATTGACGGGGTCAAGCGCGACCGGCTGCTGGCCGTGTCGCAACGGCTCTACGAGACCGGCGTCTACAGCGAGGTCTTCATGATCAGCGCCGCCGATGGGTCGGGCGTCGAGGACCTGCGGGTGCGTCTGGCCGCCCTGATGCCGGAAGGGCCGTGGCTGTATCCGGAAGACCAGACCGCCGACATTCCGGCTCGTCTGCTGGCCGCCGAGATCACCCGCGAGAAGATCTATCTTCGGGTTCACGAAGAGCTGCCCTATGCGGCGACCGTCGAGACCACCTCCTTCGAGGAAAAAAAGGACGGCTCGGTGCGCATCGAGCAGACCATTCTGGTCGAGCGTGAAGGCCAGCGGGCGATCATCATCGGCGCCAATGGCCAGACCCTGAAATGGATCGGTCAGAAGAGCCGCGAGGAACTGACCGAGCTGTTCGAGCAGACGGTGCATCTGTTCCTCCACGTCCGGGTCCGCGAGACCTGGGCCGAGGAGCGTGAGGCCTATACCTCGATGGGCCTGGATTTCGACGTCTAGAGGCTTGCAGGCAACGGGGACAGGTTGTCCGCCGACCGCCGGTGATCCATCCTGATGGAGTTGTGGGTCGGACAACCTGTCCCCGGCCTGTACGGGGAACCGCCATGCGTCGACTGATCCTTGCCCTGGCTTTGCTGTTGGCGCCGGTGTCGGCCCTGGCCCAGCCGGCCGATCCGGTTCCGGCGATCAATGCGGTGCTGGACAGCCTGCACGATGCGGCGGCGAAGCACGACGGACCGCGCTACTTCGGCCTCTATACCGACGACGCCGTCTATATCGGCACCGATGCGGCCGAGCGCTGGACGCTGGCGCAGTTCCGCGGCTATGCCGAGCCCTATTTCGCCAAGGGCCAGGGCTGGGTCTATCACCCGCGCGAGAGGCATGTGGTGGTGGCTGACATCCCCTGCCGGTGCATCGCCTGGTTCGATGAGTTGCTCGACAGCGAAAGCTACGGCACCAGCCGCGGGACCGGTGTGGTGGTTCTGGTGGAGGGGCAGTGGAAGGTGGCGCAATACGCCCTGACTTTTCCGATCCCCAATGACCTGGCCGCGGGAATGACTTTGGAAATCAAGGCGTTCGAGGCCAGAGCGAAATAGCCGGCCTCGGGCGTCTCCGTGCTTCGCATCGCGCGGCGACACAGGCTATGTCGAGACCATGGAATGGGAAGACGAGGCCTACATCCTTTCGGCCCGGTCGCATGGCGAGAGCGGAGCGATCGTTGAGCTGCTGACCGAAAGCTACGGGCGGCACGCCACCCATGTGGCCGGCGGCGCCTCGCGGCGGATGCGGTCGGTGCTGCAGCCCGGCGCCCGGGTCATCGCCCGCTATCGCGCCCGGGTCGAGGGGCAGCTTGGATCGGCCCAGCTGGAGCCGATCGGTGAGGGGCCGTCCGAGCTGTTTGATGATGCCTCGGCCTTAAGCGGTCTGGCGGCGGCGGCGGCCGTGGCCGTCGGGGCCCTGCCGGAGCGGGAGGCCCATCCCGGCGCCTTTCATGCCTTTGACGCCCTGATCCGGGCCTTGGCCATCCCGGAGATCTGGCCGGCGGTGTTTGTGCGGTTCGAGGCGGGGCTGCTGCAGGAACTTGGTTTCGGGCTCGACCTGGACAAATGCGCGGCGACCGGGGTGACCGAGGACCTGGTCTGGGTCAGTCCGCGCACCGGCCGGGCCGTCTCCCGCGAGGCCGGGGCGCCCTATGCCGACAAGCTGCTGGCCCTGCCGCCGTTCATGACCTCGGCCCGGGGCGGGCTGAGCGACGGCGACGTGCGGGCCGGGTTCGAGCTGACCGGGCATTTTCTGGAGCAGTTTGTGTTCGGGCCGTTGAACCGACCCCTGCCGCCGGCGCGGGTGTGGCTGCTTGAGCGTCTGGCGGACGAGGGGCGGCTGTAGGGCGCGCGTTTGACTTGGGTTGGGGACCCCCTCAGTCGGCTTTGCCGACAGCTCCCCCGGAGGGGGAGCAGTGGGGTTGGCGCGGAACACTCCTCCCCTTTCGGGGGAGGGGGACCATCGCGCAGCGATGGTGGAGGGGGTCATCTACGGACGTTTCCGCTTCATTGACGAATGATGTTCCTGTATTGTTCCGATTATTCGCCCAACGGAGCACGCCGTGGACGCGCCTCACAGGACGCGAGCCTTTGCCAGAGACCTCCGCCAGGAACTGACCCTGCCGGAAGTTCTGCTTTGGGTCAGGCTGCGGCGGTGCGGCCTGGGCGGGCTGAAGTTTCGCCGTCAGCATCCGGTTGGGCCGTTCATTCTCGATTTCTACTGCGCGAGCGCCAAGCTGGCTGTGGAAGTCGATGGAGCCACCCATGCCGAGCAGGGGCAGGGCGACTATGACGCCGAGCGGGATGCCTGGTTGGCTCGGTATGGCGTCCGGTCGTTGCGGATCCCGGCGTCAGAGGTTCTTGGCAATCTCGACGGGGTGATGGAGACGATCCTGTTTGCGGCCGGGGGCGGCTGTAGGGTGAAGCTCTGACTTGGGTTGGGGACCCCCTCAGTCGGCTTTGCCGACAGCTCCCCCGGAGGGGGGAGCAGTGGGGTTGGCGCAGATCACTCCTCCCCTTTCGGGGGAGGGGGACCATCGCGAAGCGATGGTGGAGGGGGTCATCTACGGCGTCAGAGGTTCTTGGCAATCTCGAGAAACGATCCTGGTGGCGGCAAGGGGGCTCTGTTGGGTGAGCGCGTTTGACTTGGGTTGGGGACCCCCTCAGTCGGCTTTGCCGACAGCTCCCCCGAGGGGGAGCAGTGGGGTTGGCGCGGAACACTCCTCCCCTTTCGGGGGAGGGGGACCATCGCGAAGCGATGGTGGAGGGGGTCATCTACGGGTCAGAGGTTCTTGGCAATCTGGAGAAACGACCCTGGTGGCGGCAAGGGGCTCTGTTGGGTGAGGGCGTTTGACTTGGGTTGGGGACCCCCTCAGTCGGCTTTGCCGACAGCTCCCCCGAGGGGGGAGCAGTGGGTTGGTCGGCTGTGACTTCGGGGCGCGGAGCCTCTATTGTGAGGCCAGTTGATTCTGGAACCGCATGACCACTCTTAAAGCTCCTCCCGGACCGGGCGACGGCGACCGCATTCTCGACGAGCCGCTGACGGAAGCCCTGTCGCGGCGTTATCTCGCCTACGCCCTGTCGACCATCACCGGCCGCGCCCTGCCCGACGTGCGCGACGGGCTGAAGCCGGTGCACCGGCGACTGCTGTTTGCGCTGCATGAAATGCGCCTCAACCCGACGGCCGCGGCGCGCAAATGCGCCAAGGTGGTCGGTGAGGTGATGGGTAACTTCCACCCGCATGGCGACCAGGCCATCTATGACGCCCTGGTGCGTCTGGCCCAGAGCTTCAGCCAGCGGTATCCGCTGGTCGACGGCCAGGGCAACTTCGGCAATATCGACGGCGATAACGCCGCGGCCATGCGTTACACCGAATGCCGGATGACCGAGGCGGCTTCGCTGCTGCTTGACGGCATCGATGAGGACGCGGTTGATTTCAAGCCGACCTATGACGGCCAGGACGAAGAACCTGTCGTTCTGCCGGCCGGTTTCCCCAATCTTCTGGCCAACGGCTCCAGCGGCATCGCCGTGGGCATGGCGACCTCCATTCCGCCGCACAATGCCGGCGAGCTGATCGACGCCTGTCTGCTGCTGTTGCAGCGGCCGGAGGCGACCACGGCCGATCTGATGGAGCGGGTGAAGGGGCCTGACTTCCCGACCGGCGGGATTATCGTCGAGCCGCACCACTCCCTGCTGGAAACCTTTGAGACGGGCCGGGGCGGGGTTCGCCTGCGGGCGCGCTGGACCAAGGAAGACACCGGGCGCGGCGGCTATGTGATCGTCGTCACCGAGGTGCCCTATCAGGTGAAGAAGGCCGAGCTGGTCGAACAGCTGGCCGATCTGATCGAGAACAAGAAGGCGCCGCTGCTGGGCGATGTGCGCGACGAGAGCGCCGAGGACGTCCGGCTGGTGCTCGAGCCCAAGAACCGCAACGTCGAGCCCGAAGTGCTGATGGAGAGCCTGTTCAAGCTCTCGGCCCTGGAGACCCGTTTCCCGGTCAATATGAACGTCCTGGACGCGCGGGGCGCGCCGGGGGTGATGGGGCTGAAGGCCATCCTGAAAGCCTTCCTGGATCACCGCCGCGAGGTGCTGGTGCGCCGCGCCCGGTTCCGGCTGGAGAAGATCGAGGCCCGGCTTCACATCCTTGATGGCCTGCTGGTCGCCTTCCTCAATCTGGACGAGGTGATCCGCATTGTCCGCTACGAGGACGAGCCCAAGCAGAAGCTGATCGCCGCCTTCGATCTGACCGAGATCCAGGCCGACGCCATCCTCAATACCCGCCTGCGACAGTTGGCCCGGCTTGAAGAGATGGAACTTCGCCGCGAGCACGCCGAACTGGCGGAAGAGCGGGACGGTATCCAGAAGATGCTGGCTTCGGAAGCCGCGCAGTGGAAGCTGGTCGGGGCCGGTCTGGCATCGATGCGGGATATCATCGGGGTGGGCACCGAGGTCGGGCGTCGCCGCACCGACTTCGCCGTGGCGCCGAGCATCGACGTCGACGCCGCCGCCGAAGCCTTCATTCCGCGTGAGCCGATCACCGTCATCCTGTCCGACAAGGGCTGGATCCGCGCCGCCAAGGGGCGTGTCGATGATCCGTCAGAGCTGAAGTTCAAGGAAGGCGACAAGCTGGGCTTCCTGGTGCCGGCGGAGACGACCGACAAGCTGCTGATCTTCGCTTCGGACGGCCGGTTCTTCACCGTCGAATGCAGCAAGCTGCCGGGGGCGCGGGGCCATGGCGAGCCGCTGAGGCTGATGGTCGACCTGGACGACAATGTGAAGATCATCGACGTCTTCCCGCACAAGGCCGGGCGCAAGCGGGTCCTGGCGTCCAAGGAGGGCTATGGCTTCATCATGCCGGAAGACGAGGCCCTGGCCTTCCGCAAGGCCGGCAAGCAGGTGCTGAACGGCACCGCGATTGTCTCGCTGGAGGCCGATGGCGACCATCTCGCGGTGGTCGGGGACAATGGCAAGATCCTGATCTATCCGCTTGAAGAGTTGCCGGAAATGGCGCGGGGCAAGGGCGTCAAACTGCAGAACTACCGTGAGGGCGGCCTGCGGGACGCCATGGTGTTCAACGGCGAGACCGGCGGAGGCTGGGTCGACGCTGGCGGTCGCAACCGCGACTGGCCCGACTGGAAAGACTGGATCGGCAAGCGGGCGGCGGCTGGCAAGGTGGCGCCGCGCGGCTTCCCGGTGACCAAGCGGTTCAGGCCCAAGCAGGGGTAGGACAGGGGTGTGGTCGGGCGGCGATCAGCGCCCGACCAGCTTTCCCATGGCCTCAAGATACTTGCCGAAGGCCGCGCGCCCCTCTGGCGTGATGCGGGCCTGGGTCAGGGGTTTGACGCCGACGAAGCTCTTTTCGATGCCGATGTAGCCGGCTTCCTGCAGCTTCTTCAGATGGATGGAGAGGTTGCCCTGGGTGGCGTCGAGCACGGTCTTGAGTTCGGTGAAGTCGGCGACCTCGACCTCCGCCAGATAGGCCATCACCCCCAGGCGCAGGCGGCCGTGAATGACCTCGTCGATGCCGCCGATGTCGAAGCGCGGCATCAGGCCGGCCCGCGGCGCATCATCACCAGGCCGGGCAGCATCATGCACAGGAACAGCGCGCCGGCGCAGGCCAGCACATAGACAGGCTGTCCGCGGGTGAGGCCCATGACCGCAGCGCTGATCATCCAGCCAAGACTGGTCGCCAGCATCCACAGCTTGCGGCGAAGCTGGTAGGCGGCCAGCCAGGCGCCGCCCTGAAGGGCGAAGAAGACGGCCGGATAGAAGAGCCAGACGCGGAAGTCGCCCGACTGGATGGCGGCGGGGGCGAAGATGACGATCAGCACAAGATTGACCGCGCCCGTGGCCCCGAAGATCGCCGAGACGGCCCGGGCCATGGCCCCGGTGGGTTTCGAGCGCGGGCCCGAGCGGATGATCACGACCGTCAGAAAGATCAGGAAGAGCAGCGTCGGCGCGATGACCGCCAGCAGGGTGAAGGGCGGAGGCGGATTGAAGCCCAGGATCTGACCCCAGTGAAAGAGGGTCTGCAGGCCATAGAGGAAGCCGCCGGCGGCGAATACCTTGCCGGTCAGCCGCCAGGCCTCGCCACTGCCATCTCCGGCGACCAGGCCCTTGAGATAGGCGAGATCATCATTCGCGGTTTCAGCCTCGGTCATCAGTATGGTCCTTCCCCGATCTGCATCTCAGGTTTCGCACACAGCGGGATGCCGGGTGTTGTGGTCGCGATCAACGCGCTGCCTGAAGCTGTCATAGCAGACAGGTTTAAAAAGTAAACCTGTCTGTCCGAGATCGCATCTTGTGGCGTTTCGGGTGGCGGCTAATGTCCTCACAAGAAACACAGGCGGGTTGGGGGAAACCATGGGTTGGATGAGATCACTGCCGGCGGCGCTGGCCGTTGGTCTGCTGCTGGCCGGCCCCGTTTCGGGGCCGGTGGCGGCGCAGACCAGGGGCGCGGTGCTGGCGCCGGCCAAGCCGGAATCGGTGGGCTTTTCGTCCGAACGTCTGGCGAAGATGGATGCGGCGATGAAGGCGCTGGTCGACCAGGGGAAAATCCCCGGCGTGGTCACCTATGTCGCCCGTCACGGCAAGGTCGTGAACTACAGCATCTACGGCAAGGCGGACCTGGAGAGCGGCGCGCCGCTGACCGAAGACACCATCTTCCGCATGTACAGCCAGACCAAGCCGGTGACCGGCGTGGCGATGATGATCCTCTTCGAGGAAGGGCGCTGGAAGCTGGATGATCCAGTGACCAAGTATGTGCCCGAGCTGAAGGACATGAAGGTCTTCAAGGGTCTGGACGACAAGGGGCAGCCGATCCTGGAGCCTGTCTCGCGGTCGGCGACGATGCGGGAGCTGATGAGCCACACGGCCGGCTTCGCCTATGGGCTGGTGACCGACAATCCGGTCGACAAGGCCTATCGCGAGTCCGGATTGCTGGGCTCGAAGACCCTGGGCGAGATGGTGGCCGAGGCGGGGAGGCTGCCGCTGGCCAGCCAGCCGGGGGAGCAGTGGAAGTATTCCATCGCGGTCGATATCCAGGGCTACATCATCGAGAAGCTGTCGGGGCAGTCGCTGCCCGACTTCATGCAGAGCCGGATCTTCGGACCGCTGGGGATGAAGGACACGGCCTTCTATGTGCCCGACGAGAAGAAACCGCGGCAGGCCTCGCTCTACACCTACAACCGCGTTGGTCAGCTTGTCCCGGCGGACAACTTCATGGTTCTGGACGTGACCAAGCCGCCGACGGCGGCGTCCGGGGGCGGCGGCCTGATGTCGACGGTGGCCGACTACGCCCGCTTCGCCCAGATGCTGGCCAATGGCGGGGAACTTGGCGGGGTGAGGATTCTCGCGCCGTCGACCGTCAAGCTGATGGCGACCAATCACCTGACCGATGAGCAGCTGGCCAGGCGGCCGCTGGGCGGTGGCGCAGGCTTTGGTCTCGACTTTGCGGTGATCATGGATCCGGCGCTGGCCGGAACGCCGGCGGGCAAGGGCAGCTTCAGCTGGGGCGGGGCGGCGGGGACCTGGTTCTGGGTCGACCCGGAGAACGACCTGATCTTTCTGGGGATGATCCAGGTGCTTGGCGGGGGCGGGGCCCTGCGGCTGGACGAACTTAGCCAGCAGCTGGTCTATTCGGCCCTGGTCGATCCTTCGAAATGACAGCCCTCCGTTGCGCCGCCTCTACTCAGGGGCGACGCAACACGCTAGCCTGTTTGAGAGCTGATGGAGTGACCACATGACCCTGATCATTATTCTCGTGCTGGCCGTCGTCGTGGGTCTGATTGTGATGGGCGTCTACAACCGCCTTGTCGCCCTGAACGCCCGGGCCGATCAGGCCTTTGCCGATATTGATGTGCAGCTGAAGCAGCGCCACGACCTGATCCCCAATCTGGTCGAGACGGTGAAGGGCTATGCCAGCCACGAGAAGGGCACGCTGGAGGCGGTGATCGCCGCGCGCAATTCGGCGGTGTCGGCCGGATCGGTGGACGCCAAGATCCAGGCGGAGAACGCGCTCAGCGGGGCGCTGAAGCAGCTGTTCGCCCTGTCGGAGGCCTATCCGGACCTCAAGGCCAACCAGAACTTCCTCGGCCTGCAGGCCGATCTCTCCGATCTCGAGAACAAGCTGGCCGCGGCCCGCCGGTTCTTCAATAACGCGGTCACCGAGTTCAACGCCGCCCGCCGGGCGTTTCCGGCCGTGGTGTTTGCCGGGATGTTCGGCTTTGCCCAGGACCGCACCCTCTATGACGTCGGCGTCGAGACCCGGGCCGCCATGGACGCCGCGCCGCCGTCCGTGTCGTTCTAGAGGGGCCTGCAATGGGGCCCGTCGGCCTCTACACCCATATCCAGGCCAATAATGTTCGCTCAGCCCTGCTGTTGATCGGCTTTCCGGTGCTGATGACGGGGATGATCTGGGCGCTGACGCTTGGATTGATGGGCGCAGGCGTAATGCCGTCCACCGGCAGCGTTGGCGGGGATCTTGGCCGGGCCGGGCATCTGCTGATCGTGTCGATCCCGACTGCGGCGGCGGTGTCCGGCGTCTGGTTTGTGGTCGCCTATTTCGCCAACCAGACGATCATCGATCTGGCCACTGGCGCGCGGCCGGTCACGCGGCGGGACGAGCCAGAGCTCTACAATCTGCTCGAAAACCTCTGTATCTCGCGCGGGCTGACGCCGCCGTCGCTGCGGATCATCGAGAGCGAGGGGATGAACGCCTTCGCCACAGGCCTGAACGAGCGGCAGTACAGCATCACCGTCACCCGGGGCCTGATGAAGGCCCTGAGTCCCGGTGAACTGGAGGCGGTGCTGGCCCATGAACTGACCCATGTGATCAATCGCGATGTGCGGACCATGGTCATCGCCTCGGTGTTCGCCGGGATCATCACCCTGCTGGCCGAGGTGATGTTCCGGGGCATGCGCTTTGGCCGGATCGGCGGAAGCTCGGACCGCAACAAGGGCGCCGGCCTGTTGATGCTGGTCGCCTTTGCGGCCGGGATCATCGGCTATGTGCTGGCGATCGTCATTCGCATGGCCCTGTCGCGCAGCCGCGAGTTCGTCGCCGACGCCGGGGCGGTCGAGCTGACCAAGAACCCGGACGGGATGATCTCGGCGCTGCGCAAGATCAGCGGCCATGCCTATCAGGAAGGTCCGGAGTCGATCCGGGGCATGTATCTGGAAAACCATCAGGAGGGGGTGATGGGTCTGTTCGCCACCCATCCGCCGATCGAGAAGCGGATCGAGGCTCTGGTGCGGTATGCCGGCGGGCGGGACATGCCGCTGATGGCGCCGGAGACCGAACCCCTGCCGCCGTCAGGTCCCTGGGGCTGAGGGCGGTTCCTTGCGGCCAAGTCTGGGCCGCTCAGGACCGCGGGCGGCCCGGTTGGCCTGCAGTTCGGCCTGGGCCCGGGCGATTTCCCGGGCTGAAAGGACGCCCCAGCCGCTGGGCCGGAGAATTTCCAGGGGGGAGAAGCGGACCTTGTAGGTCATCTTCTCGCTGCCCGGGACCCAGTAGCCCAGATAGAGGTGATCGAGCTGGTTGGAGGCGGTCTGTCGCAGATTGTCGAGGACGACAAAGGTGCCAAGGCTGCGGCGGGCCAGGTCGGGATCAAAGAAGCTGTAGACCAGCGACAGACCGTCCGCCATCACATCGATCAGCACACAGGCCAGCAGGTCTCCGGGGCCACGGTCCTGCGAGGGCGTGCGGTATTCGACGATATGGGTGCGGACGGTGGTGTCCTCGACCATGGCGACATAGTCGGGCCAGGTCATTTCGGCCATGCCGCCATCGGCGTGCCGGGACAGCAGGTAGCGCCGCAGCAGGTCGAACTGTTCCATCGTGGCCTCGGCCTCGACGACGTGCCGGCGCAGGTCGCCGTTGCGGGTCAGGACCTTTCGCTCGGAGCGGCTGAAGACATAGTCGGCGACCGGAATGCGGGCCGAGGTGCAGGCGGCGCAGCTCTCGCAGGCGGGGCGATAGGCGATGTTCTGGGAGCGGCGGAACCCACTCTGGGTCAGGCTGTCGTTGATGACGGGACCGTCGCCCTGGGGGAGGTGTGCGAAAACCTTCCGCTCCTCCCGTCCGGGCAGGTAAGGACAGGGCGACGCGGCCGTCAAAAAGAAGCGCATCCGTCCAGAGGTCGGAAAATGCTGCGTCACCTAACTCACCCACCCCATATCAAACCCCACATGGGTAACGATTAGGACCCAAGGGGCCGTTATCCGCAAGGGGGCGCCGCAGGGTCATGATCAATCCGGCGGCAGGACGGGGGCTTCGCGCAACAGGGTAATGGCGATGCGTCGATTGCCCGCGAGGGTGGGATCGTCGGGGTACAGCGGGTCGGAGTTGGCCTTGCCGGAGACCTGATAGATGCGGTCCGGGTCGACGCCCGCGCCCTGGAGGATCTGCCGGGCCTGATCCGCCCGGGCGGCGGACAGCGACCAGTCGCCGCCGGCGCGGGTGCCATCGGAGTTGGCGCTGGTGTGACCGGAGATGGAGACGCGGTTGGGCAGCTGATTGATGATCTTGGCCACGGCCCGCAGCAGGATCCTGGCCCGGTCATTGGGGGCGGCGACGCCCTCCTTGAACATCGAGCGGCCTTCCTGGTCGACCAGCTGGATGCGCAGGCCTTCGGGAGTGATGTCGATCTGGATCTGTTTGCTGAGCTCGGCCAGCTCGGGCATTTCCTGCAGGGCCTGCCGCAGGCTCTGGGCGGCCGAGGCGAAGGCGTCGGCCTCACGGCGCTCGTTTTCCTTGCGGATTTCCTCATCGGTCGCGGCGGTGAGGCTGGCGTTGGCGGCCTCCTCGGCCCGGTCGTTGGGCTTTGATTCGGGATCCCGGACCTCGACGATATCGCGCGAGCCGCTGCCCTTGGCGCCGTCCTGGCCAAGCGCCGTGCCGCCGAGAATGCCGCCTGACCCACTCGTGGTGGCGGAAACCGAGGCCGGGGCGAAATAGTCGGCGATGCCGCGCTTCTGTTCGGGGCTGGTGGTGTTGATCAGCCACATCAGCAGGAAGAAGGCCATCATGGCGGTCACGAAGTCGGCGTAGGCAACCTTCCAGGCGCCGCCGTGGTGACCCCCGCCGGATACCTTCTTCACCTTCTTGATGAGGATCGGCCGGTCGCCCCCGATCGCCATGTGCAAGCCCCGCTTAACCCTAGTTTCCGCAAACTCGCCCGGCCGCGTTAAGATGGCGTTTCCAATTGGCCTGTCCCGGAGTGTTCCCAGAAATGAAAGTCGCGTTTGTCGGTCTTGGCGTCATGGGATTTCCCATGGCCGGACATCTGCTCAGGGCCGGTCATGAGGTCAGCGTCTTCAACCGCTCGCCGGAAAAAGCCCGTCTGTGGGTCGAAACCCACGGCGGACGGGCAGGGGCGACCCTGAACGAGACCGTCCATGGCGCGGAGCTGGTCGCCCTGTGCGTCGGCAACGACGATGACGTGCGCGGCGTCGTCGCGGACATTCTCGATTCCATGGCGGAAGGCGCAATCATCGTCGATCACACGACAACCTCGGCCAAGGTGGCGCGGGAGATGTCGGACATGGCCGAATCGTCGGGCCGGTACTTTCTCGATGCGCCTGTCAGCGGCGGGCAGGCCGGGGCCGAGAACGGCCAGCTGACCATCATGGTCGGCGGCGATGAAGCCGCCCTGGTCCGGGCGGAGCCGGTGATCGGCGCCTACGCCAAGGCGATCAAGCGGATCGGCGGTTCGGGACATGGCCAGCTGGCCAAGATGGCCAACCAGATCGCCATCGCCGGCGTGGTCCAGGGCCTGGCCGAGGCGGTGCATTTCTGCGGCAAGGCCGGGGTTGATCCGCAGGCGGTGTTTGACGCCATCAGCAAGGGCGCCGCCCAGTCGTGGCAGATGGATAACCGCTGGGGGACCATGGTGCAGGGCAAGTTCGACTTCGGCTTTGCCGTCGACTGGATGCGCAAGGATCTGGGGCTGGTTCTGGACGAGGCGGCGGACAACGGGGCGCGCCTCGAGATGACCAGGCTGGTCGATGGATATTATGCCGAGGTGCAGGCGTTGGGCGGAAGGCGCTGGGACACCTCAAGCCTGGTGGCGCGGCTGAAGTAGGCCGCCGCGGGGAACGGCCTGCGGGGGTTATGCGTCTAGTTTCGACCAGCAACGGCGAGACGCGACATGACCCTCAAGGCCCAACCGATCAACTGCACCCTCAAGTCGGACGCGGAACAGGACAGTTCAACCGACGCCATGCTGGCGTTGCTGGCCAGGGACTTTGCGCGTTGCGGGGTCGAGGTGGCGGACACCATCAGGATCGCCGCTCACAACGTGCCCCCCGGAGTCACATCGGACGAAGGCGACGGCGATGAGTGGCCCTCGATCCGGGAGAAGATCCTGGCGGCCGACATTCTTGTCTTCGGCACGCCGATCTGGATGGGGCAGCCCAGCAGCGTCAGCAAGCGGGTCCTCGAGCGGATGGACGCCTTCCTCGGCGAGACGGATGACGCGGGGCGCATGCCCTCCTACGGCAAGGTCGCCGTTTGCGCGGTCGTCGGCAACGAGGACGGCGCCCATGCGGTGTCATCCCAGATCTTTCAGGCGCTGAATGACGTCGGCTGGACCCTTCCGCCGATCGCCGCCTGCTACTGGGTGGGCGAGGCGATGGGGTCGACGGATTTCAAGGATCTGAAGAAGACCCCGGACAAGGTCGCCCTGACGGCGAAGATGGTGGCCGACAATGCCGCCCACCTTGCCGGCTTGCTGAAGACAAAGCCGTTCCCGGGGCATGAGGACTGACGGCAGCCGTTAAGGGGCGCCGTCTGTTCCTGCCGGACGCCTGATGATCGTCACACCTCCGCCTGCGGACGCGGGGGCGGGCCGCTGGAGGCCGGGGCGACAGCCGCCTGGGCGGCGTTGGCCTTGGCGATCACTTCACGCCCGTAGGCTTCCGCCTCGCCGATGGTGGTGATGGCGGCGACGCGCGCATTGATGGCGTCGATCTCGGCCTCGTCTCCACGCGCCAGTTCGATGTCGGTCTTGGCGAGGATGTTGACGAAGCCCCAGGTGTTGCCGTTCTCGGGCACGGCGTCGGCGGCGTTGGACGTCGCGGGCGGCGGCGCCGGCCCTCTCGGAGGTTCAGGGGCCACCGCCGGAAGGGTCGCGGGACAATCAGTGCGGGGAGTCGCAAGGGAGAGCTGGGCGAGCACGGTATTGGCCGTCGCGTCGCGTTGGGTCATGGCCCGCAGGCCGAACAGCGCTTCCAGGGTCGCCGGAACCGAAGCGTGATCATAGAGGGTTCTGTCGACAACGCCCTTGGGGATGAGGGGCGAGACCAGCACCGCCGGCACCCGCACGCCATACCAGTCGAACAGGAAACCGCCGCCGTTGATCTTCAGGTCCTGGGGACTGCCGTCACCGGGCATGGGGGCCTGGGTCGGCTTGACGCTGTCGTAGAAGCCGCCGTGCTCGTCGTAGGTGATAATCAGCAGGCTGCGCTCCCACAGGGGGGAGTTGCGGATGGCTTCATAGGTGGCCTTGATCAGACCCTCGCCGCCGGCCATCGAATCCATCGGATGCTGCGAGGACCCGCCCTCGTAGGAGCCGCCGGTCGTGTCGCCGTAGTTGGGCTCGATAAAGGTGTAGGCGTAGGGGTAGGGCCCCTGAACATCCTCGGCGAAGGAACCGAAGTTGTTGGTGTTGACCTTGTAGGTGATGCCGCTGAGGGCCGCGACCTGAGGGATGCCGCCGAACACCGGTCCGTTCTCATCGGCATAGACCCGCCACTGCAGGCCTGCGGCTGACAGCCGGTCATAGATCGAGGCGCCGCTGGGGTAGACGAAGCCGCCGCCGGGGGTCTCCCACGCCACTGTCTGCAGGTTGCCGGGCGAATCCGCCCAGCCGCCCGACGAGGCGCCATGGACGAAGAAGCGGTTGGGCCAGGTCGGGCCGGGGACCGAGGCGTGCCAGGCGTCACAGATGGCGAACTGCGTGGCCAGGGCGTAGATCACCGGCAGATCGGTCTGGGTCGTAAAGCCCAGCATCGGGTCGCCGTATTCCGTCGGGGTCGGCTTGGCCGGGTTGTTTGAGGTGATCTCGGTGACCGTCGTGGCGTAGTTGCTGACAAAGCCGCTGTTGGCCAACGGTTGGTTATAGGGGGTCCACGGCGTGCGGGTCTGCTTGCCGGGGCCGGTGTACTGCACGCCCCATTCGGGTCCGCAGAGCTGCTCAAGGGTGTCGAACCACTCATGCCCGGGGTCGGTCGGCATGGCGAAGGGGGCGTTAGCGCCGACCGGATTGCTCTGGACGACCGGCGGGGTGGGACTGCCCGGATAGTTGCGGCTGTCGTAGCTGTTGGTCGTGCCCGGCGGGGCGCGGGTGATGCCCTGGATGTCCGACTGGCCGAAGACGTTCTCGAAGGAATGGTTCTCCAGCATCAGCACGAAGACATTGTCGATCAGGGTGTAGGGGCCGGTTCTGGTCATCCCCGCCGAACAGCCGCCGGAGGGCAGGTTGATGGAGAGGCTGTTCAGGTCGACGGTGATGGGCAGGTTCTGGCCGACGTCGGCCTGCTGTAGCTGGCACTCCTTCCAGTTGGTCATGCTGGCGAAGCCGCTGCTGGTGTAGATGCCGGGAGAGGGGCCGTCCTTCACCGCCGCCTTGACGGCCCAGTAGTCCAGAACAAAGCCGACGTTCAGTCCGACCCGGAAATAGACCGTCAGGGGGCCCACGGTCTGGCCGGGCGCGGCCGTCCAGGTGGCGCTCTGGGTCCCGTCGGTGCTGTTGTTGTGGAACAGGGTGAGGGTGGCGTTGCCGCCGGTGTTGTTGGTCAGATAGGCCTGCGCCGACAGCCGGGCCACGGGGTTCATCGGCGTGGAGCCGCCGCCGGACTTGAGGTTGATGACGAAACTGGTGCTGCTGACCGTAAAGGTCATGTTTTGGCCGGCGTCGGCGCCCTGAAGCTGGAATTCCTTCCAGCTGCTGTATTGCAGGATGCCGGTGCTTTCGTAGCGGCCGGGGGTCGAGCCGCCGGTGACCACGATCTCGCAGGCCCAGTAGTCGAGGACGGTGAACGAGCCCCAGCCGGTATTGAAATGGACGGTGAGCGGCCCAACCGTCTGCCCCGGCGCGGCGGTCCAGATGGCGCTTTCGGTGCCGTAGTCGCTGTTGTTGTGCCACAGTTGGATTTTTGCCGTGCCGTCGGTGGTGTTGGTGACAAAGATCTGGGCGGTGCGTGGCGTGGACATGGTGCGGTTCCCGGTCTGGCGTCGCCCACCCGGAGCCCAGGCCACGAGGATGGTCGTGGTTCTTCAGGCGGTCTGGTCAGGCTGTGAGGTCAGTTCAACGCATGCAGGCGCGGACATACTGACAGGCGCCGCAGACAGAACATCGCGCTCCGACAGACAGGGAGTCAACGCGTAATTGTTAAGACGAAAATGCAACTTGAAAGATTTTGTCGAGGGGCCGGGTTTTCGGTCCCGGGCGGTCAGCCAGTCAGACTGGACCGGATCAGCGCTTCCATCTGCGGCCAGTCGTCCGCCCAGAGATGCTGCTCGGGCCGCATGGGCGCGAAGGGGCGCAGCCGTTCGTCGGCGATCATCTGGAAACGGGCCACGTCCGGCGCGGACTCGGCAACCGAGTCGAGGTTGGGCAGCAGGTCATCGATGAACCCGGTCCAGCCGGCTGTCCGGGCGGACAGGTCGGCGACGACCGGCCCCTTGAGGCCCGAGTTGATGATCATCGGATAGTCCATGCCGTGGAAGGTCAGCCAGCCGGCGCGGGCGTCCCGGCCATGATCGGGGGCATTGGTCAGAATGACGACCGTGAGGTCCGCCGCGAGGGACTCCAGCGCGGCGGCGGCGCCGTCGACCGGGGCGAGATCGTCTGCGCCATGGAGAAAGAAGTCGTCAAACAGGGCCTTGCCGGTCGCCATATCGAGTGGAGCCCCGGTTTCAGCGTGATAGACGTTCTGGAACAGGGCGAACCTGTCGATCCGCATTTCGTAGCCGTGGCGACCAACGAACTGCTCGAACCCCTGCATGAAGTGGGCGAGAACCTCGTCGACATCGACGATCAGCAGCGGCCTGGCCGCATCAATCGGGATGGCTTTTGCGGCCTCGGCGGGGGAGAGCGTGTGAAGCTGGGTCAAGATTAGCTCAGGCTTAAGGATATTGGTGGCATCTGGCCTGCAAGAAACGCAACGGTTCCGAGTTTTTTTCAGCAGGCCCTATGGTCGAGGTCGAATCCTTCATGACGAAGAAGGTCCTCATCGTCGAGGATAACGAGCTCAATATGAAGCTCTTCCACGACCTGCTCGATGCCCAGGGCTACGAGACCTTGCAGACCCGCGAGGGTCTGTCGGCCCTGTCGCTGGCGCGTGAACACCGTCCGGACCTGATCCTGATGGACATCCAGTTGCCGGAGATTTCCGGGCTGGAGGTCACCAAATGGCTGAAGGAAGACGACGAGCTCTCCCATATCCCGGTGGTGGCGGTGACCGCCTTCGCCATGAAGGGAGACGAGGAGCGTATTCGCGAAGGCGGGTGCGAGGCCTATATTTCCAAGCCAATCTCGGTGTCCCACTTCCTGGACACCATCCGTCGCCTGTTGGAGTAGGGTCATGAGCGCGCGCATTCTGGTTGTCGATGACATCGAAGCCAACGTCCGCCTGCTCGAGGCCAAGCTCTCGGCCGAGTACTACGAGGTTCTGACGGCCTGCGACGGCCCGACCGCTCTGGCGATTGCCGCGTCGGAAAAGCCGGACATCATTCTTCTCGATGTGATGATGCCGGGGATGGACGGCTTTCAGGTCTGCCGGCGGTTGAAGGACGATCCCGAGACGCGGCATATTCCGGTCGTTCTGGTCACCGCGCTGGATGGTCGTGGAGACCGGATCCAGGGCCTTGAGGCCGGCGCCGATGAGTTTCTGACCAAGCCGATTGACGATGTCATGCTGTTCGCCCGGGTGCGCAGCCTGACGCGCCTGAAGCTGGTGATCGACGAGTTGCGTCAGCGGGAGGCCTCCGGCCGCCGCATCGGCGTGATCGCCGGCGCCGCCTCGCGCCTTGGCGGAACCGGCGGGCGGATCTTGATCGTTGATGACAACGAACGACAGAGCCAGCGCGTGGCGGCTGAACTGGCCATCGAGCACCGGCCGGTGGTCGAGACCGATCCTGAAAAAGCTCATGCCAGCGCCCGCGGACCTGTCGATATGGTCATCGTCAACGCCTCGGCGCGCGGCTTCGACGGTCTGCGGTTCTGCGCCGCGCTGCGCTCTGACGAGGCGACCCGTCATCTGGCGGTGCTGGTCATCGTCGATCCCGATGATCGCCAGCGACTGGTCAAGGCTCTGGAAATCGGCGTCAACGACCTGCTGACCCGCCCGATTGATCCCCAGGAGCTGTCGGCCCGGGCCAGAACCCAGATCAAGCGCAAGCGCTATACCGACTTCCTGCGTCAGAACCTGGATCATTCGCTGGAACTTGCGGTCACCGACCAGCTGACCGGGTTGCACAACCGCCGCTATATGGAGGGCCAGCTTGGCGCTCTGGTGAAGCGGGCAGGGATGGGCGGCGATCCGGTCGCGGCTCTGATGATCGACCTCGATCACTTCAAGAAGATCAACGACAGCTTCGGCCATGACGTCGGTGACGAGGTGCTGAGGGAATTCGCCATTCGCCTGGCGTCCAACGTTCGCGCCGTTGACCTGCCGTGCCGCTACGGCGGTGAGGAATTCACCGTCATCATGCCGGACACCCGGCTGGAGGACGCCCAGCGCATTGCCGAACGCATCCGCCTGCATGTCGCCGGCTCGCCCTTCCGGGTCGCCGGAGGGCAGGAACTTCTGACAGTGACGATTTCAGTCGGTGTGGCCTGCACAATCAGCGATCAGGATACGCCCGAGACGTTGCTGAAGCGGGCGGATGACGCGGTATATGACGCCAAGCATGCAGGCCGTAACCGGGTCATCGCCAAGGCGGCCTGAAATAATCCACACTCTTTTTCGGCTGAAAAGAGTCGTTGAGGATGTTCTGATCCCTTGGCTCGTCTATGGATGAGCGTGGACGCACGACTCACTCGTAAGTAATCGAACATTGTTTTGTTCTGGTCAGCTCGGAGGCGGACCATGGAATTGCGCACTCGCTCGGCCTGGCTCGCCCTCTTCGTCGCGCCGGCGGGGATCTTCCAGGCCTTCAGCCGTCAGCTGATCCACGGGGTCTGGTGGCCGTTCTGGATTGACGACGTCCTCTCAGCACTGGCCCTGGGCATCTGCGCCTTGCTGGTGCTGCAGGAAACCACGAGCACCCGGGCGCGGGCCTTGAGCGCGGCCTGGGGGGCGACGCTGGTGTCGATCTGGGGATCGACCTTCAGACACGTCAACAATCTGCCCGGCGAAGGCTACACGCCGCACCTGACACTGATCACCATGCTGATGATCGGCCTGCTGGGCCTGGCGGTTCTGGGGCTCGGGCTGAGCCTGCCGACGACGCGAAAGCCCTTCATCGGCACCCGTCCCCCCAAGGACTGATCGCGGGCCGGAGCGGGCGGCCATCGGGTCGCTCGCCAATCTCATATCCACAAACGCAAAACGCCCGGTCGCAGGACCGGGCGTTCACGTATCAGCGGGTCGGCAATGACCTACTTGATCTTGCCTTCCTTGAACTCGACGTGCTTGCGCACGACGGGGTCATATTTCTTCAGGACCATTTTTTCGGTCTTGGTGCGGGCGTTCTTCTTGGTGACGTAGAAGAAGCCGGTGTCCGCCGTGGAGTTCAGGCGGATCTTGATGGAAGCCGGTTTGGCCATAGCAATGTCCTCATGGCCGCAGGGCCGAATACTCGCGAGGCGCGGAACATACGCATGGATCGCTGGAAGTCAACGCCTGCCGGTCATAGGATGGCGGGATGAACCGTTTGATCCTTGCCCTGCTGCTCGTCGCCGGCCTTTCAGGCCCCGCCGCCGCTGATATAAACCCGCAGATCGGCTTTTTCCGGCAGCTGACAGCGCTGTGCGGCAAGAGCTTCGAAGGGCGCGTGGTTTCCACCGACCCGGCCGACAAGGACTTCGCGGACAAGCGGCTCGTCATGCGAGTCGGCGAATGCACGGATCGGGAGGTCCGGATTCCCTTTGCTGTCGGCGATGACCGGTCGCGGACCTGGGTCATCACGATGCTGGATGCGACCCACGTGCGGCTCAAGCACGATCACCGGCATGAGGACGGGTCGGAGGATGTCCTGTCCAACTACGGCGGCGACAGCGACGGGGCGGGGTCGTCCTGGCGGCAGGAATTTCCGGCGGATGCGTTCTCACAGACCCTGTTCCGGGAGAAGGGCAATCCGGTGTCGGTGGACAATGTCTGGGCGGTGGAGGTGACCGACACGCTCTTCGCCTATGAACTGCGCCGGCCGAATCGCCACTTCCGCGTCGAATTTGATCTCACCAGACCTCTGGCGGGGTAGGCGTCAGCCGAGCCTGGTCAAGCGGGCGCGACCGAACCGATAGGTGAACAGAAAGGGCGGATCGCCGGCCATCACGGCGTCGAGCACCGCCTGTGTGATGTCGAAAAGCGGCAGGGTCCGCCGCGCCTCGGCCAGCGGCCGCCAGGCAAGGTCCGAAAGCTCGTCGGTGTCGGCCAGCTTTCCCTCGGTGTCGGCTGCGTCAGCCGTGAAGAAGCGGGCATGAAAGCGAACCGGGCTGTTGGTCGGGGTGATGGCCCGGGCGACCAGCGTCAGGGGCGCATGGTCGGCCAGAAGCAGGCCGGTCTCCTCCACCGTCTCGCGCACCGCCGCGGCCGCCAGAGCGCCTGCCAGACGGCCCGGAGCATGGGCCAGGCGGGCGCAGAGGGGAGAGAGGGGTCTGGGGCGCTCTCGGTCGCCGGGCTCGACCCCGCCGCCCGGAAAGACGAAGACGTCAGGCGCGAAGCGCGACTTGCGCGGACGACGCCCCATCAGCACCTCGGCCTCTGGCCCCTGGCCCCGCAGGAGGATCAGGCTGGCGGCGTGGCGGGGGCGAACGGGCCGGGCGAGTTCGGTCACAGGTACTCCAGACGCCGGGCGCCCTGCAGGAAGCGCATGAAGGGGGCGGGGCGGCTGTCGTCGTCCAGTCGCTGGGCGATTTCCTGAACGACGAAGCGGGTGATGTTGGGCAGGTCCATGCCAAGCGTCTCATCCAGGTCGACCCAGGCGATCTCGTCCAGTTCGCCGCAGTCGGGGCGGCGGTCGAGGCTCATCAGCGACTCGGCGTCGGCCATGAAGAAGCGGGCGTCGAAGCGTTTTGGCCGGTAGGGCGGGGTAATGGCCCGGGCGACGAACTTCAGCGGCGCCAGATCGGCCAGGGCGCCGATTTCGAGAAACTCGCGCCAGGGGCCGGCGCCGGGTCTCGGCGGGGCGGGTCTGGCCACCAGCAGCCCGACCTCCTCGAAGGTCTCGCGGACAGCGGCCATGGCCAAGGCGCGGGGCAGCAGGGGGCTGGCGTGACGGGCGGTCAGGCGGAGCCGATCCTCGACCTCCGGCGCCAGATCATTGGCCGAGGGGGCGGTGAAGTCGCCGCGATCGACCCGGCCGCCCGGAAACACCCACTTGGACGGCATGAAGCTGTGGCCCTTGGCCCGGCGTCCCATCAGCAGGCGGGGCTTGGGCCCGTCGCGGCGGACGATGATCAGGGTGGCGGCGTGGCGCGGGCGGACGGCGGGTCCCTTCTCGCGCATGGCCCCGTCGCTGCGGGGATCGTAATTAGGGTCGAGGACGGGTCCGGTCATGGCACAAGTTTAGGCCGCTCGGCGTCGGACGAAAGCGTGACGTGGCGGAAGGGGCGCGATCACCGGTCGAAAGGCGTCAGAAGCGGCTATTGCAGGGGCAGGATCGGCTGCAGAATCAGGATCTTGAGATCGGCCTGGGGGGTGAAGTCAGTCTTGCGGATCTCGAACTGTGTCGGGCTGATCTTCCTGACGCCCTCGCCGCAGAAACTGACGAGATTGGCCGGCGCGCCCTTGTCGACCACCAGGCGGAAGTCGCCGATCGGCTGGGCCCAGTTGGCGCCGGTGGTGAGGATGTAGGCGAGGCGCAGTTCCTGATAGCCGGAGAAGCCCGGCTCCTTGCGCCGGCGTTCGGTGGTGGCCACCAGATCCTTGTCGATGCAGTAGTCGCGGGTCATGGCCTCGGTCCAGCCTTCGCCGTCACGGCCCCAGTAGTCGCTGCCCAGCAGGCTGGAGACGCTGCCGCCGACGGAGGGCTTGTAGCGGTGCTCGACCATGAGCTCCTTTCCGGGGGGAAAGGTCTGGGTCCAGTAGAAGGTGGTCTTGAGGACCCAGGAGGGCGCCAGATGCTCCTCCCAGCCGTTGCCGACGTCGTATTTGTCGACCCAGGCCAGACCCAGATCGAGGGCTTCCTGCTTGTCGGCGGGGCTGAGGGCGTCGAGGGCCTTGCCCGCTTCGGGGCGGTGGGCGGCCAGGGGGACGCCGTGACCAAGCAGCCAGTCGGTGCGGTCCAGCCCGTTGACCAGGGCCTTCTGTTCGACCAGCGCCTTGACCGGCCGGCCGTCAACGGTGGTGGCGAAGTCCAGAAGATTGGTCGCGTCGTCGCTGGGCAGGCCGTGGTCGCTTTCGAAGAAGCCCTCGCCGCCGATGTCCGGCATGGGGAAGGCGACGACGGTGCGTACCGGTTTGTCCGAGGTGTTGAGGAAGCGGTAGCGGACGATCACCTGATCGGTGCTGATGTAGAGGTCTTCCGACTTCATCTCGATGCTGTCGCTGCGGGTCAGGACAAGCCCGCCGGTCGCCAGTTCGGCGGAGGAATCATTGGCCAGAGCCGGGGCGCCGCAGAGCAGGGCGCCGATGAGGATTGCCGCCGCCGATCGTTTCATCGCTTCTTCTTGCCTCCGCCCTTGCCGGCCTTGCCCGGTTTGCGGGCCATGCCCGGCCCGCCCTTGCGAGGCGGTCCGCCCCGCGTGCTTCCACCATCCCTGAACTTTCGCCGCGGGCCAAGGGGGCGGGTCTTGGCGTTGGGGTCGGCGGCCATCGGCTCGCTGAGCATCTCGAAGAGCAGACCGCCGGTGACGGGGGTAGCCTCGCGCAGGCGAACCTCAACCCGCATGCCCAGCGGCCAGCGCAGGCCCGAGCGCTCGCCGACAAGGGCGTGGCCGCGCTCATCGTGGACGAAATACTCCTCGCCCAGGGTCGAGACCGGGACCAGACCGTCGGCGCCCGTCTCGTCGAGGCGGATGAACAGGCCAAAGCGGGTGACCCCGGTGATGCGGCCGGCGAACTCGGCCCCGACCCGGTCGGCGAGGAAGGCGGCGACGTAGCGGTCGGTGGCGTCACGCTCGGCGGCCATGCTGCGGCGCTCGGCGAAGGTGATGCGCTCGGCGGTGTCCTTGATCTGGCTGATGTCGCCATCGGTCAGGCCGTCGTCGCCCAGGCCCAGGGCCCGGATCAGGGCACGGTGGACGATGAGGTCGGCGTAGCGGCGGATCGGGCTGGTGAAGTGGGCGTATTTCGCCAGGTTGAGGCCGAAGTGGCCGATGTTGTCGCTGCTGTAGTGGGCCTGCATCTGGGTGCGCAGGACGACCTCGTTGATGATCGCCGAATGCGGCCCCTCGCGGGTCTCGCCGAGCAGCTTGTTGAAACGGTCGGTGCGCGGCGCCTCGCCCTTGTTCCACGGCAGGCCGAGGGTTTCGAGAAACTCGGCCAGGGACTGGACCTTCTCGAGGCTGGGGGTGTCGTGGACCCGGTAGATCAGCGGGGTTTTCTTCTGTTCCAGCGTCTCGGCGGCGCAGACGTTGGCCTGGACCATCATCTCCTCGATCAGCTGGTGGGCCTCGAGGGACTGGCGCTTTTCGATGGAGATGACATGGCCGTCGTTGCCGATGCGGATCCGCCGCTCATCGCTCTGGATGGCCAGGGGGGAGCGGGCGTTGCGGCCCTTGAGCATCAGGCGATAGGCGGCCCACAGCGGCTTGATGACGCCGTCCAGCAGGGGCGCGGTCTGATCGTCGGCCAGGCCGTCGATGGCGTTCTGGGCCTGCTCGTAGGAGAGCTTGGCGGCGGATCGCATCAGGCCGCGCACGAAGCGATGCGAGCGCTTGCGGCCCTCGGCGTCGAAAACCATGCGCACGGCCATACAGGCCCGGTTCTCGCCCTCGCGCAGGGAGCAGAGACCGGCAGAGAGCCGCTCTGGCAGCATCGGCTCGACCCGGTCGGGGAAGTAGGTGCTGTTGCCCTTCTCGCGGGCCTCGTTGTCCAGCGCCGTGCCGTGGCGGACATAGGCGGCGACGTCGGCGATGGCGACCCAGACGACCCAGCCGCCCGGGTTCTTTGCATCGGGGTCGGGATGGGCGAGGACGGCGTCATCGTGGTCCCGGGCGTCGGCCGGGTCGATGGTGATCAGCGGCAGGTCGCGCAGGTCCTCGCGGCCCTTCAGGGTTGGCTCGACCGCGGCGGCGGCTTCCGCCTCTGCTTCGGCGGAGAAGCCGACCGGGATGCCGTGGCTGTGGATGGCGATCAGGGAGGCGGCGCGGGCGTCGTCCTCGCGGCCGACGACCTCAAGCAGCTTGCCCTGCTTGGGGCCGTAGCGACCGTCCCGGTGGCTGACCTGGACCTGGGCCAGAACCAGGTCGCCGTCCTTCAGGTCCTTGCCGTCGAATTCGCTGAGCAGCAGGACGTCCCGGCTCTTGCGATCGACGGGTTCGACCCGGACCTCCTTGCGGGACTTGCGAATGACGCCCAGCAGGCGGTGCGCGCTCTGACCCAGACGCTTGATGACCCGGGCCTCGACCTCGCCGTTCTCCAGCCGCTCGAAGCGGACCAGCAGCTTATCGCCCAGGCCGGGGGCGCCGGCGGCGGCTTCCTGACGGTCAGGGGCGAGGCGGGCCATGGGGGCGTCGTCGCCGCCCTTGCTCAGCCGGACAAAGAGATCGCCGTCGGTGTCGCGTTCGACGACCTCGGCGACGCCAACGGGGGGCAGGGCGCCGGCTTCGGCGAAGCCGCGTCGGCCGCGCTTGCCGAGGGCGCCCTGGGTTTCCAGTTCGCGCAGCATTTCGCGCAGGGCCCGGCGATCAGCGCCCTTGAGGCCGAAGTGGCGGGCGATGTCGGCCTTGCCGGCTTCTCCGGCGTCGCGGAGGAAGGCGATCAGGGTGTCTTTATCGGGCAGGCCTTGCGGCTGACGCGGAACTTTGGGGGCTTTGAGTTTGGCCATACCCTGCCATACCCCCCAACCGGCCTCGTCCCAAGTCAGTAGTCGGAAGTGAGGGTGTAGCGGATCACGACCCTCTGGCCCGCCTCAAGCGGCAGAGACCAGGCCCAGCCGCCGGGCTTGGCCTTGTAGCGGTGGCTCGTCCGGCTGATTTTCACCGGGTAGCCGTAGTCCATCAGCAGCAGCTCGAAGGCGGCGGGGCCGGCGCTGTTGTTGACCACGGTCATGGCGTAGGTCCGGCGGGTTTTCTTGCCGCTTTTCTTCAATTCGACCAGCCGCGGCTCGACCGTGACGGACGGCGAGGCGCCCACCTCGATGTCGACCGGATTGCCGACGGGGGTGTTGTCGAGCTTGAACTCGCCGGCGATCAGGCCGGACACCTCCGGGCGGGTTTCGGTGATCATGACATTGCCGCCGGGCAGGGGCAGGCCCAGACCAACGGTCTTGCGGTTTTCGGTGCGGAGGATGGTCGTCGTCGGCTGGCCGATGGTGTCGGGCGACCAGCTTCCCTGGGGCGCGACGCGGTATTGCTGCACCCGGTCGAAGGCGACCGCCTCGGCGTCGAGCATCAGCAACTGCTTGGTCTGGCGGGCGGCGATCGTGGTCGGGTAGGGCAGGGTGTAGAGTTTGTAGTCGCCCAGTTCCGACTGCTCCGCCTTCCGGCGAGACCCCGTCACGACAACGGCTTCAGCCCGCATCGACGGCGCCGCCATCGGAGCCGGCGGTGGAGGCGGCGGTGGCGGGCCGGAGGGTTCGACGTTGATCGGCCAGCAGGCGTCCTCGCGGCCCATGGGGCGCACGACGGTGGCGCGGGTCTGCCAACTGCGGGCGACGTCGCCGGCGACGACCTGGGTCGGGGCGTCGGTGAAAGTCGTGCCGCTGCTATTGCTCATGGTGATCCAGCCGGTCAGGTCCAGGGTGCGGCCGTCGGGGCGGACATTGGCGACGTAATTGGCCTTCCAGTTCAGGCCCACCGCCAGATAGCTGAGGCGAACCCGATGGCGTCCGGGAGTCTTGGCCCGGACCTTCATCGACAGGGTCGGCTTGTCGGAGAGGCCGTCGGGGATCTTGTCGAAGACCAGCCGTTCCGGTTCGCCGCTGCAGCCCAGAGCCTCGAAGCGGCCATCGATCTCGAGGATGGCGCCGCGCGGGCCGGTGCGCAGGATGGCGGCGTCCTCGGTGACCGCGCCGGTGACGGGATTGGTGCGGATGCGGCGCACAGGGGCGCCGACCGAGCCGGCGATCAGCGAGCCGGGGCTGAGCAGATCGTAGTCCTGGTTCCGCTCCAGAAGGGCGGCGGGCAGGCCGTCCAGGGCGGCGGTGGCTGGAACAATGCCCTCGGCGACGCCGCGAAAGACGATGCGGCTCTCGCCAGCCGGCAGGTCGATGGTCCGCCATTCGGTGACCATGGCCAGGCCAGAGCGGCCATCGAAGTAGCGGGTCTGGCCGGAAGGGTCCTGATAGACGGTCAGGCTGACGCTGTCGGCGCGTTCGGACACGCTGCCGGCGCCAGCCGGCGGCTGTGCGAAGGCCGCAGGGCTCGCCGCAAGGAGGGCGGCGAGCAACGGCGCCAACAGTCTGGTGGTCAGCACTCCGGGCGCGGGCGGGCGCATGGCGTCAGTACCCGTTGTCGACCGTGAAGGTCAGGGCGGTTTCGCCATTGGCCGGCACCGGCACGTCCCAGGCCAGGGTGGTGGCGTTGAGGCGCCGGCTGGCCAGATTTTCCTCGATCAGCTTGCCGTCGCGGCCAAGGCCCGACTGCCGAACCTGGACGATGACGGGCTCGGGGCGCGCGTTGCGGACCACATACTTCATTTCGTAGCGGGTCTTTGTGTTGCTGCGCTTGTCCTGGCTGACCAGGGTCGACTCCAGCGTCACATCGAAGGCCTGGCCCGTCTGGATCGACAGTTCCGAGCCGGCGGGGGTGTGGCCGATCTGGTTCTCGCCGATGAATTTGGGATTGCCCTCCGTGTCGCGGACATAGAAGCGGACCGTCCCGGCCGGCATCGGCGCGCCTTGGGTTCCCCCGGCGGCGAATTCGAGTTTGACGGCGGCGGCGATGGGTTTCTCAAGGCTCTGGAAGCCGCCGAGGTCGACGCGGTAGGCCTTTTTGGCGGGCGCGCCGAGGACGTCGAGGAAGCTGACCTGCTTGGTCTGGTTGTTGGCGACCGTGGTCCGCTCTTTCAGCGGATAGAGGTAGTAGTCCGACAGGGGCGTCGCGGCGCCGGTGGTGGTCCCCGCCGTGACGATGGCCGGCGGACTGTAGCTGACGCCGCGGCCGACATTGCCGGCGACGAGCTGCACATCGGCGTTGTCGAAAGCCACGCCGGAGCTGTTTTCCAGGGTGATCCAGCCCTGGACGTCGATCTTGCCGTTCTTCTCGTCGAACAGGGCGACGTAGTCGGCGTTCCAGCGCAGGCCGGTGGTCAGGTAGGTGAGCTTGGTCTCCCGGGGACCGGCCTTGGCGGCGTTGACCACCACCGACAGGGTCGGGCGGGCGCGGAGGTTGGGCGGCACCTTGTCGAAGATGACGCGGGTCGGCATGCCGTCGGCGCGAAGCACCTCGATACGGTCGCCGATCTGCAGCACCACCCCGTCATTGACCGCAAGCACCTTTGCCGTTTCGGTCACCTGGGCCCCGTTGCCGGGATTGGTGCGGACGATTTTCACCGTCTCCCCGACCGCCTTCTCCATAAGGGTTTCGGGCGACAGCAGGTCGTAGTCGAAGTTCTGCTCGATGATCTCGATGCCGGTCGCGGAGAGCGTGACCGTCTCGCTGCGGATACGGGGCGAGACATCCTTGAACTCGATGCGCTGGCGACCGACGGTCAGGTCTTCGGTGCGGACGTCCTCAACCAGCGACTGGCCGGAGTTGTAGATGGTCACGGACAGTCGCCGGGGCTCGGCCGCGGCCGCCGAGGTGGCGAGCGCCAGAACACTGACCGTAAGAACACTGGCCGTAAGAACGAGTTTGCGCATGGGACCCCCCGAAGCCTGAACTTGAGGTCTGAGGATGTCACGAGTGTCAAACGGGCGTCCATCCCCGTTTTGAGGGGAATGGGCTTTCCCGTCAGAAGATCATTCGTCCCGCCAGCATCAGATTGTAGCGATCCTCGCCGTCAGTCGCTTCATATTCGCCTTCAAGGGCGATGTAGGACATCGGTGTGCCGGCCTTCACCGACAGGCCAACGATCATGGCCCCGTCGCCGGGTTCGGAGGCGGGCAGGGCGACCCAGTCGCCGCCTGTGAAGCGGAAGACGGTATCGCCCACCTTGCCCGCGAGGTGCTGGCGATACCCCAGCCGCAACTCCGGGCGCCACCAGCTGTCCTTGCCATAGGTGGCGCCGAAGGCCACCTCCGCCGCCGCCGACAACCGGCGGCTGGTGCGAGCCTGGACCTGCTGATTGAAGCTGAGACCGCCGCCGGTCTCGGTGCGGTCGCCTTCGGCCAGATAGAGGTAGTCGAGGCTGACGGTGGGCCGGGCGTAGAAGCGGCCGGCTCTGGCCTCATAGGCGGCGCTGGCGCTGGCGGCCCCGGTGAAGGCGTTCCAGCCGGAGTCGGCCTGGACGACGAGGGCGGTGTCCGGATCGACAAACAGGCGGTCGCCGTCCAGCCAGCCATAGCCGGCCGAGCCGCGGACGTTGAAGGTCAGGCCGCCGATGGAGCGGCGCCAGTAGACCCCGGCCTCCAGCAGGGAGATGTTGGTTTCCTCGCCGACCTGGGCGACGTCGTCCTTTTCCTCGGCATTGATGAAGGCCAGGGTCATGCCCAGCGCCCCGCCGTCCGCGCCCATGCTCTCGTAGCCGGCGACGAAGCCGAAGGCCTTGGTCTCGGACCCCGCCGAGACGCCGGCCTCGCGGACCACGCCGGTGTTGATCTCCTGGACCCAGACGCTGTCGGGTCCGTAGGTTCCGCGCAGATCGGGACGGGTGGCGGTCAGGCGAGAGATGGTCCGGGTGAGGAGGTCGATGGAGGAGAACAGGCCTTCGCCCTGATCGGGCAGCATCTGTTCGTACAGCCCGACAAAGTCGTCGCGGGTCTCGGCGGCGAGGAAGACGTCGCGGACGTCCTCGTCGCCGGCCAGGGCGGCGTAGACGGCGTCGAAAACCTTCGTCTGGTTGGGGCTGAGGCCCATCTCCGTCGCGGTGCGCCGCCGCACGTCGAGATAGACCTCGCCGGCGTCCGCGTCTGACGCCGCCGTGACGACGAACAGATAGGGCGAGTACTCGTCCAGACTGGTGATCAGGCCGGTGACGGTAAGGCCGCCGGGCGTATCGGTGTGGATGATGGTGTAGCGCTGAGGGCCATCGATCAGGTTGTCGAGACGCAAGCCCAGCTGGGCGCCGTCGCTCAGGGTCGCGGAGCCGACGTTGAAGCGGGTGACGCTGTCGGCGGCCGGGTCGGCGGTGACGGTCAGGATGGCGTCGCCGCTGACCGCGAGGCTGGTTGCGGCGATGGTTTCGGCGTTGGTCACCGTCAGTTCGCCGCGCACCACATCGAGAGTCAGGCGACCGTCGCTGTCGGTGATGTCGCCGTAGACATAGGCCTCGCCGCCGGCCGAGCCGATGGTCAGGCTGTCGGCCCCGTCGCCGAAGGCGACAGCGCCGTAGACAGAGCCGTTGAGGACATCGAGGCGATCATCGCCGGTGCCCAGCAGGATATCGCCGGTGATGGACGGCTCCTGGCTGTCGGGGACGCCGTCCCCGTTGGTGTCGAGGCCGTCCTCGTCGTCCTTTTCGTCCTTGATCCCGTCGTTGTCGTCGTCATCGTCGTCGGCATCGAGAACGCCGTCGTTGTCGTCGTCGGGGTCCTCGCTGTCGATCACCCCGTCCCCGTCCCGGTCGGAAGCCTCGGCGTACTGGCGAATGACGACGCCGGTGGTGGAGGCGCGGAGGTCGAGGGCGATCGCCTTGCCGGTCACGACCTCGTCGGCGGAGTCCTCGTTGTCGTCATCGGTGTCGTCTTCATCATCATCCTTGTAGATGGCGGCGAGGATAGCCCCGGTGTTGGTGATCTCGGACAGACTGCCGGCCAGATCCCGAATAGCCACGGCGTCGCTGCTTTCGCCCTGGACGGTGGCGTAGATGGTTCCGCTGTTGGACAGGACGCCGACGCTGGCTCCATCCTCGATCAGCAGGGCGGTTGCGGTCAGGGCGCTTTCTTCAGACAGGGGCGCGGAGGTGGCGTAGGCCGTTCCGTAGAGCGAGCCGGTGTTGTTGATGACGTCGGCGACGGCGCCCGATTTGAGGATCAGGCCCGTGGCGTCGGCATTGTAGGCCGAGGCGAACACCGATCCGTCCAGCTGTATTCCGCCGGTGATCAGGGTGGTGTGGCCGTTCTCACCGCCGATCTGGATCGCCGTGGCGGTGATGTTGTCGAAGACGCCGCTGGCGGTGACGCTGCCGCGGATGACCAGGCCGTAGGCTTCATCATCGACGCCGACAGCGCCCATGGTGATGGCCTGGGTGTCCGAGCCGATCAGCAGGGCAGGGGCGGCGCCATAGGAGATCAGGCTGGCTGAGCCCTCGGTTGAGTCGGCGCGACCGTCCTGATCGAGGTCGGCGTCGGGAATGCCGTCGCCGTTGTCGTCGTCATCATCGTCATCATCGACGCCGTCGTTGTCGTCGTCGCTGTCGTTGGCGTTGGTCTTGCCGTCGTTGTCGTAGTCGTCGTCGGTGATGCCGTCATTGTCGTTGTCAGTGTCGTCATCGTCGAGGATGCCGTCATTGTCGTCATCGTCATCGAGGCTGTCGGGGATGCCGTCGCCGTCGAAGTCGGTCGTTGTCGCTTCGGCGGTGTCCAGCAGCACGCCGCCCGCGACACTGGCGGTGATCCTGACGGCCGATCCCCCCTGCAGGAGGTCGTCGTCATCGAGAATGGCCAGGTCGTCCTCATCGCTCGGGCGGCTGGTGTAGCGATAGCCCGTGGTGCTGATCGATCCCTGCAGATGCAGCTGGCCGCCGACGGCTGCATCGATGGCCAGCCCGACAGCGTCCTCGCCCTGAACGTTGATCGAGCCGCTGGCCTCGACCATGCCGCTGACCGGGGCGGCGATGTTGATGCCGATGTTCTGGTCGCCGGTGACGCTGATGACGCCGCGGTTGATCAGATTGCCGTCGAGGGGCGTTTCCAGGCTGATGCCGCGGGACTGGTTGCCCTCGACGGTGATGATCGCGCCGACATCGTTGAGAATGTCGCCGGTGACCGTCCCGTCGCCGCTTATGCGGATGCCGTAGCGGCCCGTGCCGGTGGCGAAGGCGCCGTCGAGGTCGCCGTCGTTGTCGGTGTCATTGTCATCGTCGGACTGGTCTAAGGAATCGACGATCGAGATGGTTAGCGCGTTGGTGACCCCGGTGGTGGCGCCGCCATTGACCTGGATGCCGACCGAGCCGTCGACGTCCTCGGTGGAGATCTCGCCCTCGTTGGTGACGGTGTTGTTGCTGTCGACGGTGACGACGGGGCCGGTGACGGTCGGTGAGATGGTTCCGTCTTCGGTGATCAGGATGTCGTCGGGCGCGCCGCTGTTGACGGTCGAGGTCGAGACAGAGGTCGTGCGGGTGTTGCTGATCTCGGTTTCCGCCAGCGCCTGACCACTCAGAAGCAGCAGGGGCGCGGCGGCGACGCCGGCGACAAGACGGTTGCGGATCATGAAGCGGGTCCCGGACCAGGTTGGACAGACGTCTTCCTGACCGCCCGGACCGGCGGAAATGGGTCAGCCGGATTTCACGGCGACACCGGCTGAAACGGGAATGAAACAGACGGTCGAAAGCTGTGGCTCCCGACCGTCCGGAGGTCCCTTAAGTCGCGGCGGTTTTCTTCGCGGCGGCCTTTTTCTTGGCGACAACGGCCTTGCTGGCGATGCGCTTTTCCGCCGGGTTCTTGGCGGGCGGCTTGTCGGCGTCGCCGGCCCTGGTCTTTGCGGTGGCCTTTTTGGCGGCCGGCTTTTTCGCTGCAGGCTTCTTGGCGGCGGCCTTCTTGACCGGCTTCTTGCCGCCGCCCTTGGCGACGCGTTCGGCGATCAGGCCGACGGCCTCTTCAAGGGTGACATCCAGCGGGTCCTTGCCGCGCGGGACGTTGGCGTTGGTCGAGCCGTGCTTGATGTAGGGGCCAAAGCGTCCCGACAGGATCTTGATCGCCTGGCCGTCCTCGGGGTGATTGCCCAGTTCCTTGAGGGCGGCGGCCTGACCGCGGGCGCCGCGTCCGCCGGCCCGCTTTTCAGCCAGCACCGAGACGGCGCGGTTGAGGCCGACCTCGAACACCTCGTCGGCGCTCTCCAGATTGGCGTAGGTCCCTTCATGTAGGACATAGGGGCCGTAGCGCCCGATCCCGGCCTGGATCATCTTGCCGTCTTCGGGGTGGGCGCCGACGTCGCGGGGAAGGTCGAGCAGGCGCAGGGCCTTGTCGATGTCCATGCTGGCCGGCGGCCAGGTCTTGGGCAGGCTGGCGCGCTTGGGCTTTTCCGCCGTCTCCTCGACGTAGGGGCCGAAGCGACCGTTCTTCAGCCAGACCGGCTGCATGGTCTTTGGATTGATGCCAAGTTCGCGGTCGGCGGTGGCTTCGGCCTCGCCTTCGCCGTCCGGCTGGGCGATCGGGCGGGTGAAGCGGCATTCGGGATAGTTGGAACAGCCGATGAAGGCGCCGAACTTGCCGGTCTTCAGGGACAGCTTGCCGGTGCCGCAGGTCGGGCAGATGCGCGGATCGGACCCGTCTTCCTTGGCCGGGAAGATGTGCGGGCCGAGGCTCTCGTTGAGGGCGTCGAGGATGTGGGTGGTGCGCAGCTCGCCGATCTCGGCGACGGCGGCGTGGAACTCGGTCCAGAAGTCGCGCAGCAGCACCTTCCAGTCGAGCTTGCCGTCGCTGACCAGATCGAGCTTTTCCTCAAGCGCGGCGGTGAAGTCGTATTCCACGTAGCGGGCGAAGAACTGCTCGAGGAAGGCGGTGACCAGCCGTCCCTTGTCTTCGGGGATGAAGCGGTTCTTTTCCATCCGCACATAGGCGCGGTCGCGTAGCACGGTCAGGACCGAGGCGTAGGTCGAGGGACGGCCAATGCCGAGCTCTTCCATCTTCTTGACCAGGCTGGCTTCCGAATAGCGCGGGGGCGGTTCGGTGAAGTGCTGGTCGGCCTTGGCGGAGAGCACCTTGGCGGCGGCGCCTTCGTTGATGGCGGGCAGACGGGCGCTGTCCTCGTCGTCGGCGTCATCGCGGCCTTCTTCATAGACCGCGAGATAGCCGGGGAACTGCACGACCTGGCCGGAGGCGCGCATGCCGGTCTGGCCGTCGGCGCCTTCAAGCTCGACGGTGGTCCGCTCGATGCGGGCCGCTTCCATCTGCGAGGCCAGCATCCGCTTCCAGATCAGCTCGTAGAGCCGGCCAAGGTCGCCCTCGAGGCGCAGCTTGCCGGGGTTGCGATTGAGCGAGGTGGGGCGGATGGCCTCGTGAGCTTCCTGGGCGTTCTTGGCCTTGGTCTTGTAGTGGCGGGCGCTCTCGGGGACGTAGTCCTTGCCGTAGAGGCCGGAGATGACGTCGCGGGCCTCCTGCAGCGCCTCGGGCGCGGCCTGGACGCCGTCGGTCCGCATATAGGTGATCAGGCCGACGGTCTCGCCGCCGATGTCGATGCCCTCATACAGCTTCTGGGCCGCCTGCATGGTGCGCTGGGCGTTGAAGCCGAGTTTGCGGCTGGCTTCCTGCTGCAGGGTCGAGGTGGTGAAGGGCGGCGGCGGCGTGCGTTTGGCCGGCTTCTTCTCCACCGATTTGACGGTGAAGGTGGTGGCGTTGACGGCGGCCTTCGCGGCCATGGCGTCGGTCTCGTTGCCGAGATCGAACTTGGTCAGGCGCTTGCCGGCGTGGGTGACCAGCCGGGCGGTGAAGGGCTCGGCGCCGGCGGACACCTCGGCGTCGACGGACCAGTATTCCTGGGTCCTGAAGCGCTCGATTTCCAGCTCACGGTCGACGACCAGGCGAAGCGACACCGACTGAACCCGGCCCGCCGAGCGCGATCCGGGAAGCTTGCGCCAGAGGACCGGCGAGAGGGTGAAGCCGACCAGATAGTCGAGAGCGCGGCGCGCCAGATAGGCGTCGACCAGCTCCATATCGATGTCGCGCGGGCGGGCCATGGCCTCGGTGACGGCGGATTTGGTGATGGCGTTGAAGGTCACCCGGCTGACGGTCTTGTCCTTCAGGGCCTTCTTCTTCTGGAGGATTTCCAGAACATGCCAGCTGATGGCCTCACCTTCGCGGTCGGGGTCGGTGGCGAGGATCAGGCCGTCGGCGCCCTTGAGCGCGTCGACGATGTCGCTGATCCGCTTGGTCGACTTGCCGTCGACTTCCCAGGTCATCGAGAAATCATCGTCCGGCTTCACCGAACCGTCCTTCGACGGCAGGTCACGGACGTGCCCGTAGGACGCCAGGACAGTAAAGCCCGATCCCAGGTACTTGTTGATGGTCTTGGCCTTGGCCGGGCTCTCAACGACGACGACGTTCATGAAGTGTGGCTTGAATCTCTTGAGCGGTTTGGGGGCGAAAGACCCCGGCCCGGGCGCGGGAAGGTGCGTTGACCGACAGGGGAATGTCAACGCGCCAAAGAATCGCTGCTCCAGATGGGCCCTGACTGATCACCCTGCAAGGCGTCGCCAGGGCTTGAAATCCGGCCCCGCGATCCAGACTTTAACGGTCGGCCGAGGACGGCTCGGGAGGCGCCGCCATCCGTTTGCGTCGTTCTTTCGTTCCTCGTCAGGGGGGTGCCCCGGGGAGGATATCTGATGGCCGAGTGGCAAGGTTGGGATGATGAGGGCGGCGAATTGCTGCAGCGCCCCCGCCGGGATGCGTCTCAGGCCGATCCGAAAGGCGCCACCTCTTTGGAGGGCGACGGGCAGGACGGGGCGCGCGCAGAGTTGACAATATTTCCAATTCTTCACGGGCGCGTGAACCTCCCTTCGCCTATAGGGTTTCAGTCTCAGATGACCGACACCAACCACCCGCCCCGCGTTTCCGACATCCTCTCCGGCATTGCCGCCGAGGAGCACCCGACTGTGTCCGTCAGCGACGTGACCCACGCCTTTGGCGACCGGGCGTTCGGGGCCTTGATGTTTGTCTTCGCCGCGCCCCTGGCCCTGCCGATGCCGCCCGGCGTTTCCGCGGTTCTGGGCGCGCCGCTGCTGTTCATCACCGTGCAGTGGATGATCGGGCGCCGGACTCTGTGGCTGCCCAGCGTCATCGCCAACCGGACAATGAGCCGGGCCGACTATGTGGCGCTGATGGGCAAGCTGACGCCGTATCTGTCGTGGCTGGAACGCCGCCTGCGCCGCAGGGCGAGCTTCATGTACGGGCCGGTGATTGATCGCCTGACCGGCCTGGTCTGCGTGATCCTCGCCGGCATCGTCTTTCTGCCGATCCCCTTTGGCAACATGCTGCCGAGCTTTGCCATTGCGGCTTTTGCTCTGGGGCTGGCGGAGCGCGACGGGCTGGCCGCCCTGATCGGCTGGCTGTCCGCCCTGGTCAGTGTCGCCATTCTCGCCCTGGTCTGGAACGCCATTCTTGCCGCGACCATCGCCTTTTTCGGGGTGCTGGGCGGGACCATCGGCTGGATTGCCGGACTGTTCGGCTAGGGGCGGAGGCCGGTCGCGCGCGACGGCGCTCAAGTCCCCTGCTGAATGAACGGGACCTTTTCAAACAGCCGACGTTCGGCGCCGCGCGGATCGTCGGCCATCCGGACGGGATCGTCCCAGATCAGGGTCTGTCTTCGGTCCAGCTGATAGGGCTCCCAGGCCGGAATGAGCGGAGTGTTCGGGTTTCCGGTGCGGGCGAAGGCGATGAAGCTGTCCATCATCTGTCCGGAGAGGGCGCGGGTCTCCGGCGCGGCGCCGGTGATCGAGCCTTCCGCCTCAAGATTTCCGAACACCAGAGGAATGTCGAAGGTGTGCGGCGCGCCCCATTTGCCGCCGTCAAAGGGCGAGCCGTGATCCAGCTGATAGACGAAGGCCGGTGCGCCCTGGGCGGCGCGAAGTTCGGCTTCGATGATGGCGGCGCGCCAGGAGCGGGCGGCGGTGGTTGCGGCGAAGAAGACGTCGCTGGGTGAGTAGGCGGGATAGAGGTCCCGGTAGGTCCGGACGACAAGATGAGGATCAATGTCGACCCGAAGTTGGGGGATCAGCCGGGACGGAAGCTCGTCCCAGGTCAGGTTGAAAGTTGACGGATCGCTTCGACCGATCAGGCCCCGGGTCTCGTCATGGGTATTGCCGATGATCATCGGGACATTGGCGGCCAGAGGCGGGGCGTCGGGATAGAAGGGGTGCCGCATCAGGTTGCGCTCGTCGAGCACCGGTCCGAAGTAGAGACTGCCAGAGCCGATCACCGGATCGGTGGCGGCCGCCGCGTCGAGGATCTGTCCAGCGGGGAGGGTGAGCAGGTCCGCCGGCCCGGCGCCCAGCCGGTCCAGCAGGGCCTGGCTGCGGCGGGTGGCGTTGCCCGGACCCGATACCGTGACCTGCTGGCCGCTCATGGTCGCTGCGCGATGGAACAGGCCGTTGGCGGCCGGCATGGCCATCAGGGTGGCGATCTTGGCGCCGCCGCCGGACTGGCCAAACAGCATGACCCGTCCGGGATCGCCGCCGAAGCGGGCGATGTTGTCGCGCACCCACCGCAGGGCGAGGACCAGGTCGAGCATGCCGGCGGCGCCGCTCTCCTCGAAGCCGGGTGCGAGGCGATCCAGATACAGATAGCCGAGGGGACCCAGCCGATGGTTGAGGGTGACGACCACCACATCCCCCCTCAGGGCCAGCGCCTGCCCGTCATAAATCGGGCTGGAGCCTGAGCCGGAGGCGTAGGCGCCACCATGAATGTAGACCATCACCGGCCGGGCGTAGGCATCCAGCCCCGGGGTCCAGAGGTTGAGAAACAGGCAGTCCTCGGACTGGTCGGGTTCTGTCCCGCGCTGGGTCGAGGCATGGCCGAATGCGATCGTGCGGACGGGATCGGTCCAGGGCGTTGGCGGGCGCGGGGGCTGAAAGCGCGCGGGCGGCGCGCCGTAGCGGATGCCCTTGAACACACTGAGGCCGGCGCGTCTTCGACCGCTGACCGGGCCTGCAGTGGTTTCAGCGATCGGGTCCGCCTTCGGACCCGCGACAGCGGCGGTTGCAGCCAGGGTCGTCAGGCCGGCGATCAGGCCCCGGCGATTGAGGTCAAAGGCGCTCATGGTCGAAATGATACCGGTTACCATTGCGCGTCGCGAGCCCCGTTGGAACGGCCATACTTCACCCCTTAATGGGGCATGATCCCGTCGCTGCAGCCGTTAGGTTTGAGGCTCACCAGACTGACGGAGTTTACCATGCGTGTTTTGCCCCTCGCTTTCGCTCTGGCCGTGAGCCTCGGATCATCGGGGGTGGCGCACGCCATGGAAGTCGACGCCCGCAGTTGCGCCGTCCGGTTCAGGGCGTTGGGCAATATCTACAGCTACGCCCTCAATGAGCCGGCGATGTATGCGAAATCGAAGCAGTATGGCGAGCGGGCTGTTGAAGTGCTGGTCAAGGCGGGGACGTTGAAGGCCGGTGAGGCCTTGCCCAAGGACGTGTCTGACGATGCGGCCGCCTATGTCCGCGCCTGGCGGGCCGGGACCACGGCGGACAATGTTGTCTCCGCTGAAATCCGGGCCTGTGAACTCGCCAACGGTTACAGCCCGATCGGCTAGGGTCTATCCAACCACATAGTCCGAGAGGTCCGGCCGTCGCAGCATCCTGCGATAGCTGGCCGTGTCGCCGCCCCAGTTGTTGGTGATCTTGCCTGAAGCGGTCTTGTACCAGCTGGAGCAGGCGCCGGCCCATGCCGTGGCCGCAAGATCCTCCTGCAGGCGGGCATTGTAGCCGGCCTGGACCTCGGGGCGGACATCGATCGACCGGGCGCCCTTCGAGCGCATCGCCAGCAGCGCATCGACCATGTAGCCGACCTGGGCCTCGATCATCACGATGATGCTGTTGTGGCCAAGGTTGGTGTTGGGACCGTACAGCAGAAAGAGGTTGGGAAAGCCGGCGACGATGACTCCCAGATGGGCCTCGGCCCCGTCCTTCCAGGCCTCGTCGAGGGTCTTGCCGCCGACGCCGGTTATGGTCATCGGGGCAAGGAAGTCGGTGGTCTCGAAGCCGGTGCCGAAGACCAGCAGGTCGCAGGCATGTTCGGCCCCGTCGGCGGTGCGCACGCCAGCGGGCGTGACGGCCTCGACCTTCTGCGTGACCAGTTCGACGTTGGGGCGGACGATGGCCTGATAGTAGTCATCGGAGATCAGCACCCGCTTGCAGCCGACCGGATAGTCGGGGGTCAGTTTCGCCCGCAGATCGGGATCAGGAACCGACTTCTCCAGATAGTCGAGGGCCATCTTGCGGAACATGTCCGCGGCGCGGGTTCCCTGTTTGAAGGCCTGGAAGCGCCAGTCCATCAACTGCCAGATCAGCCAGCGCTGGGCCCGGTCGAGGAAGGGCAGGGCGCGATAGAGGGCGCGTCGCACCGGACCCATGAGTTTGTCGTTGCGTGGGACGATGTAGTTGGGACTGCGCTGGAAGACGATGACCCTGGCCGCGATCTTCGCCAGTTGCGGGATGTACTGGATGGCGCTGGCCCCGGCCCCGACACAGCCGATGGTCTTGCCGCGCAAATCGACGTCGTGACGCCACCTGGCCGAATGCCAGCTTTCGCCGTTGAAGGTCTCACGGCCGGGAATGCCGGCGAAACCGGGACGGTTAAGTTGACCGAGGCCGGACACCAGAACCGGGGCGGAAAGGGTCTCGCCGTTGGCCAGAACGACCCGCCACAGCTTTGCCGCCTCGTCCCAGTCGGCCTGGGCGACCTCCGCGCCGAAGCGGAACAGCGGGCTGACGCCGAAGCGATCGGCGCAGGCCTGCATATAGGCCTGAATCTCGGCCTGACCGGAGAAGGCGCGGCTCCAGTCGGGGTTGAGGGCGAAGCTGTAGGAATAGAGGCGGGAGGGCACGTCGCAGGCGGCGCCGGGATAGGTGTTGTCCCGCCAGGTGCCGCCGATGCTGTCGCCCTTGTCGAGGACCAGCAGTCGGCAGAACCCTGCCTCCTTGAGCTTGATCGCGGCGCAGAGTCCGCCGAATCCGGCCCCGATGATGATGGCGTCCAATGTGTCGGACATATCGCCCATTCCCTTGCTTTCGCAGGACTATCGCGCGGTCTGCCGGGTCGTGAAAGTGTGACCCTGCGTCACGAGTCCACGGCGCGCGCGCCCTAGTTGAGGGACGTTCCGACGATGCGCATGGCGTCGGCGAGAACGGCGTCCCGCTCGGCGGAGGAGGCCGGAGAGTCGGCGAGGAAGACGGCGACGGCATAGCGACGGCCATCCTTCAGGGTGACGATGCCGATGTCATTGGTCACCGCCGTGATGCCGAAGGCGGTGTGGGAGGTGCCGGTCTTGTGGGCAAGCCGCGCGCCCTCCGGCAAGCCGGCTTTCAGCCGCTTTGGACCGGTCGGGGACTGCTCCATGATCTGCAGCAGGAGCCTTGTCGAGGCCGGAGAGATCAATTCGCCGTTCTGGAGCGAGCGCAGGAAGTTCAGCGCCCCCGACGCCTGAATGGTGTCGCGCGGGTCATCCCGATAGCGGTCCCATGCCGCGCGGCGTTCGGCTTCCGGAACAGCCTGGCGGGCGGCGTTGAACGCCTGGGCGGTGCGCCAGGCGGGGCGGAAGGAGGGCATGCCCAGGGATTCCGGCTGCAGTTCCCGCTCGTAGCGGTCGATGCGAAGACCGCTGAGGCCCTTGCTGTTGAGCCAGGCCTGAAGCTGCCCCGGACCGCCGATGCGACGCATCAGGACGTCGGCCGCCGTGTTGTCGCTCTCGGAGACCGTGGCCACCAGCAGGTCGCGGATGGTGTAGCGCGTTTTCTCCGGCCATGCGGCGGCGATCGGGCTGAGCGGCGGCGAGAGATCCATATCTTCAAGGGTGATCACCTCGTCGAGAGACAGCCGTCCGGCGTCGACCTCCGACAGCACCGCAGCCCCCAGGGGCGCCTTGAAGACGCTCTGCATCGGGAAGGCCTGAACGCCGTTGCGGGCCCAGACCTCGCCGCTTTCGATGTTCTGGACCGCGACCTCCAGCCGGCCGGGCGCCGCGCGGTCGGCCAGCAGGGTGATTTCCTTGTCGAGGCGTTTGATGTCCAACGGCGGGGTCTGCGCCACGGTGTCGGTTTGTCCGCTGCAGGCACACAGAAAGAGGGCGGTTGCGGCGAAGGCGCTCAGGTTGATCATTCTACGCATATCGAGGACCCTAGCGCGGCGTTGGCGCATTCGACAAAGCTGTTTCTCAGCGACGTTCGACAGAAGGCGGCGGTCTGGTCTAGGAAGCGGCCATGTCCGCCGCGCCCCCCGCCGTTATCCTCTGTCAGCCGCAACTCGCCGAGAACATCGGCGCCGTGGCTCGCGTCATGGCCAATTTCGGCCTCTCCGACCTGCGTCTGGTCAATCCGCGGGACGGCTGGCCGCAGGAACGGGCCTGGCCGAGCGCATCGGGGGCCGACTGGCCGCTGGACAACGCCAGGGTCTTTGGCTCGGTGGCCGAGGCGATCGCCGACCTTACCCTGGTCTTCGCCACCACGGCGCGCAACCGCGAGACCCAGCTTCCGGTGCTCAATCCGCGTCAGGCCGCGGCGGACCTCCACGCCCGTGTTGCGGCGGGGCAGGCGGTCGGCATGCTGTTTGGCGGCGAGCGGGCCGGTCTGGAGACCGCCGACATCGCCCTTTGTCAGGGCATCGTCACCATTCCGGTCGATGAGCGCTTCCGCTCGCTGAACCTGGCCCAGGCCGTGGCCTTGAACGCCTATGAGTGGCGGCTGGGCGTTGATGAGACGCCCCGTCAGGCCTTTGCCCACAACGCCCTGCCGCCGGCCGGTCAGGCGGCGATGATGGGGCTGTACGAACAGCTTGAGCATGAACTGGACGAGGCGGGGTTCTTCCATCCTCCGGAAAAGCGGCCGTCGATGACGCGCAATCTGCGCGTCGCCCTTGGCCGGGCCAGCTTCACCGATCAGGAGGTCAGCACTTTCCGGGGCGTGATCACCGCCCTCTCGAAAGGGCGGGGCCGGGTGCTGGCCAAGCTTGCGGCGAAGAAGGCGGCCGAAGCCGCCGGCAAAGGGCCTGAACAGGTCTGACCAGGCGTTTGCGCCTGACAAGGGCGGCCGGCTCGCTGTCAGGGGCAGGGCCCTTGCGATCGAACCCCTCCTTTTGCGGGGCGACCGCGGGCGAATGAAGTCCGATGGTCGCAGTCCTTTTGGAGGGCGACATGAAGGTCTGGTCGATTTTGTCATTGGCGGTGGTCTTCGCCGCGGGGCCTCTGGCGGCGGCCGAGCGGACCGTCGCCGACGATCCTTTAGCGCTGGTCACGGAGCTCTACAGGGCGCCGGTTTTGCCGGCGGATGACGGCGAAGAGGACGTCGCCCCGCCAGAGGAGCCGCCCATCTACAGTCAAAGCCTGCGGGCCCTGCTGGAGGTCGACTCCCGACGGGACATGAACTTCCTTGACTTCGACTGGGTCTGGGGCGGGCAGGATCTCCCCGATGCCCGTGATCTGAAGATCGTCCAGGTCAGCCGGTCCGACGCCGCCGCGAGAATCCGGGTGACCTTTGTGAACTACCGCGAAAAGCGGGAGCGGTTGATCGATCTGGTCGTAGAAGACGGTCGCTGGGTGATCGAGGACGTCTATCTGAAGGTTCCGGAACGCGAATGGCTAAGCCGCGTGCTCACGGAAAATCGACAGGACTGAAGGCTCAATTGCCCCGGCAGGCGTGGACGGATCGGTCCGAGACGCTAGGTTGCGCGGCAACCCCTACCGGAGAGTCGCCCCATGAAAACCCGCGCCGCCGTCGCCTTTGAAGCCAGGAAGCCTCTGGAAATTGTCGAGGTTGACCTGGAAGGTCCCCGCGCCGGCGAGGTGCTGGTCGAGATCAAGGCGACGGGCATCTGTCACACCGACGCCTACACCCTGGACGGCCTCGACAGCGAAGGCATCTTCCCCTCGATCCTGGGGCATGAAGGCGCGGGGGTGGTGCTGGAAGTCGGCGCCGGGGTGACCAGCGTGGTTCCGGGCGATCACGTTATTCCGCTCTACACGCCCGAATGTCGCCAGTGCAAAAGCTGCCTGTCGCGCAAGACCAACCTCTGCACCGCCATCCGCGCGACGCAGGGCAAGGGGATGATGCCGGACGGCACCAGCCGGTTCTCCTACAAGGGCCAGCAGATCGCCCACTACATGGGCTGCTCGACCTTCGCCAACCACACCGTGCTGCCCGAGATCGCCCTGGCCAAGATCCGCAAGGACGCGCCCTTCGACAAGGCCTGCTACATCGGTTGCGGCGTGACCACCGGGGTCGGGGCGGTGGTCAATACGGCCAAGGTCGAGCCGGGCGCCAACTGCATTGTCTTTGGCCTGGGGGGTATCGGGCTGAACGTCATCCAGGGCCTGAAGATGGTCGGCGCCGGGATGATCATCGGCGTGGATCTGAACCCCGCCCGCGAGGAGTGGGGCCGCCGGTTCGGCATGACCCACTTCGTGAACCCCAAGGACGTCGACGGCGACATCGTCGCCCATCTGGTGGCCCTGACCGACGGCGGCGCCGACTACACCTTTGACGCCACGGGCAACGTCACGGTGATGCGTCAGGCGCTGGAAGCCTGCCATCGCGGCTGGGGCGAAAGCATCATTATCGGGGTGGCCGAGGCCGGCAAGGAGATCGCCACCCGGCCGTTCCAGCTGGTCACCGGCCGGGTCTGGAAGGGCACGGCCTTCGGCGGCGCGCGCGGCCGGACCGACACGCCGAAGATCGTCGAGTGGTACATGGACGGCAAGATCGAGATCGACCCGATGATCACCCACACCTTCCCGCTGGAAGACATCAACAAGGCTTTCGACCTGATGCACGCGGGCGAGAGCATTCGCAGCGTGGTGGTGTTCTAGGATCATAACGCCCCCCCCATCGGGGGAGGGGGACCGCGCGAAGCGTGGTGGAGGGGGGGCACAAGCGGCGCAGCTGAGCTGCATGGCGCCGCCGCAATCGCTCGTTGAAGACCCCCTCAGTCACCCGCTGCGCGGCCGACAGCTCCCCCGAGAGGGGAGCAACATGAAAGAGTGACCATGTCTGATCTCGAAACCACGGCCAACCACCGCGTCCATGGCGGAACGCTGAGCTACTGCCGGCACGACAGCGCCGCCACGGGCACGCCGATGAAGTTCAGTGTTTTCGTACCGCCCGACGACGGTCCGTTTCCGGTTCTCGTCTGGCTGTCCGGGCTGACCTGCACCGAGGACAACTTCACCACCAAGGCCGGCGCCTATGGCGCGGCGGCGGCGCAGGGAATGATCATCGTGGCGCCGGACACCAGTCCGCGTGGCGAGGGCGTGGCCGATGATCCGGCCTATGACCTGGGGCAGGGCGCCGGTTTCTATATTGATGCGACCCAGGCGCCCTGGGCGCCGCACTTCGCCATGGAAAGCTATGTCACCAGGGATCTGCTGGCGGCGGTGGACGGCGCCTTTCCGACAGACCCTGCACGGCGGGGCATTTCCGGCCACAGCATGGGCGGACACGGCGCTCTGACTTTGGCGTTGAAGCATCCGGACCTGTTCGCTTCCGTGTCGGCCTTTGCCCCGATCGTCTCGCCGACCCGCTGCCCGTGGGGGGAGAAGGCCTTTACCGCCTATCTGGGTGAGGACCGGAAGATCTGGGCGGCGCATGACGCCTGCCTGCTGATTGAGTCGGGCGCGGCGCGGCGTCGCTTTGACGACATCCTGGTCGATCAGGGGCTGGGCGATCAGTTCCTCGAAGGCAAGCTGAAGCCGGAACTGCTGGAGGCGGCCTGCGCCGCCGTCGGCCAGAAACTGACCCTGCGCCGTCAGCCCGGCTACGATCACAGCTACTTCTTCATGACCAGCTTCATCGCCGACCATATCGCCTGGCACGCGGAGCGGCTGAAGGCCTAGATTCCGGCGCCCAGATCGATGAAGACCTCGGCCAGGGCGGTTTTCGGACGCTCTGTGTCCTGAGCCAGAGCATGGACCAGCCGGTCGATCTGGGCGGTGATCTCCGGCACGGCGGTGACTTCCCAGAGGGCCGGGCGGGTCAATGGCCCGACGGCGTAGAGCCAGTCCGAGGCGCGACCGTCGCTGTCGTGAACGGCGCAGTCGGTGCTCTCCAGGCCAAGGCCATGGGCATCCGGTCGGACCAGCCTGCGGCGGGCGAGATCGGCGAACAGGGGCGTGGGCAGGCCCTCCAGATCGCTGCGCGGGCCCGTACAGTTGACCACTCTGGAGAAGGTCAGGGTCTCGCGGGTCGGCAGCCCCCGAGGCTGCAGATCCACACGGACAAGGTCATCTTCGGACGCCCAGCCGGACAGACGACCGCCGACGATGGTGAGCGCGCCGCTATCCAGCAAAGCGTCCAGCCGGGCGGCGATGCGGGGCGCCATACGGTGACGGTGGACATCCCAGCGCGGCCTGAGATGGCGCAGGAACTGCCGGCGTTGCCCGGGCGTCCAGGTCTCCCAGACCCGGGCGATGGCCGGCCGGACGGCGTCCATCACGCGCTGCCAAGGCGTGCCCTGCCGCCTGGCCTGAGCCACGGCCGCACGGATCGACCGGGTCAGGGTGAGGGGGGAAGCGGGAAGCAGCGGGGCCACGAAGGGCTCCCAGGCGCCGCCGGCCTGATGGGCGGCCGGCCGCAGGCCGCGCCGGGAAACAGCGACCATCGGGCCGCGCTGGCCTTCCGACGCCAGCTTCAGCGCGATGTCGACCATGGTCAGGCCGCTGCCCAGAAGCAGGACGGCGCCGTTCGGGTCGCCATCTTCAAGGGCCCCGTGGGCCCAGGGATCGGGGACATAGCCCGGATGGTCGTGGAGGATGGCGTCCGGCGCCGCCGGCGTTCTGGGGGGCAGGTTTCCGGTGCCGAGAACGACAATATCAGCCTCCAGCCCCCGGCCATCAAGCAGGCGAACGCCCTTTCGAGGGGCTTCAAGCAGGCCGACGACTTCGCCGCGGACGGTTTGCAGCCCAGGTCCCGGAACCGACTGACGGGCGCACCTGAGCTGCGCCTGGAGATAGTCGCCCAGCAGAGCACGGGGCAGGAAGGCGTCCGCCAGCACCCCGCTGCTCTCGACGAGCGCCTCATCCAGATCAGTTCCGGCTCCACTGAGCCAGTCCTGGAAGGACGGCTGCAGTCCCACTTCCATGCGGTGGGCCGGCACATTGAGCAGGTGGTAGGGCTCGCAGGCGCCGTAGGCCAATCCCCGTCCCGGGCGGACGGCGGGGTCGATCAGCAGGACCTTCCACAGCGGGCGAAGCGCTGTCAGCTTGAGCGCCAGCAGGGTTCCGCTGAATCCGCCGCCGACGATGGCCACGGTTCGGGGAAGGGCGAGGTCGCGAGGCGAATCCGGCATGCCGCAACTTCGCCAGCGGCTTCCCGTAGGGCAAGCTGTAACTGTTGACTTCCCGCCACGCCGCCGTCATACAGCGCGCCTTCCACGCCGCCGGCTCGCCGGACGGTGGTGGAATTGCATACGGGTGATCCGAAGCCGCCGTTGAGATCGCGCCTCCACTAGGGGAGGGGCCGGCCCGGGTCGATATAGATGAGTGACTCATGTCCAAGCGCCACAGCGCCAAGTACAAAATCGACCGCCGGATGGGCGAAAACATCTGGGGTCGTCCGAAGTCCCCGGTCAACAAGCGCTCCTACGGCCCCGGCCAGCATGGCCAGCGCCGCAAGTCCAAGGTCTCTGACTTTGGTCTGCAGCTGAAGGCCAAGCAGAAGCTGAAGGGCTACTACGGCAACCTGACCGAAAAGCAGTTCGCCCGGACCTACACCGAGGCCGCTCGCCGGAAGGGCAACACCTCCGAGAACCTGATCGCGCTGCTGGAAAGCCGCCTGGACGCGGTGGTCTACCGCGCCAAGTTCGTGCCGACCGTGTTTGCGTCGCGCCAGTTCGTCAACCACGGCCACGTCCTGGTCAACGGCAAGCGCGTCAACATCGCTTCCTACCGCGTCAAGCCGGGCGACGTCGTCTCGGTGCGTGAAAAGTCGCGCAGCATGGCTCTGGTTCTGGAAGCTCTCGGTTCGGCCGAGCGCGACCACCCCGAGTACATCACCATGGACATCCGCGCGATGTCCGCCACCTTCGTCCGCGCGCCGGAACTTGCTGAAGTTCCCTACCCGGTGAAGATGGAACCGAACCTGGTCGTCGAATTCTACGCCTCGTAAGGCTGAGGATTTCAGACCTGAAGATCGAGGGCTCCGGAGCAATCCGGGGCCCTTTTTCTTTGATCGTCGCTGGCAGGGTGAAAAGACGAGATGGCGATAGCGGCTGACAGGTTTCGCGGAGACTGCGCACGCTGTGCGGCCCTGTGCTGCATGGCGCCGGCCTTTGATCGTTCCGAGGCGTTCGGAATCGACAAGCCGGCCCTGACCCCCTGCCCGAATCTGGCGGAGCAGGGCGGCTGCCGGATCCACGAGGATCGACAGACCCTGGGCTTTGGCGGCTGTATTGTCTTCGATTGCGCCGGAGCCGGGCAGCGGGTGACCCAGGAGCTGTTCGGCGGACGCTCCTGGCGGGACGACGCGTCTCTCATCGCGCCGATGTCCGCGGCCTATCTGAGCATGCGGCGGGTGCAGGAGTTGCTGTTGCTGCTGGATCAGGCATCCAGGCTGCCGTTGTCTGATGAAGACGCAGGTCGGGTCTCCGCGCTGGGCGCTGAACTGGGCCCACCGGACGGATGGACGCCAGAAACTCTGGCGGCGTTTCCGGTGGAGGCCGTCGCGGCGCAGGTCGGGGCCTTTCTCGAGACCCTTCGTCGGTATGTGGCCGGCCACCAGCCCAAGCCTTCTGAGGATTGATCAGCAAGACTCTGGACAATCGGGCGGGGTGCGGTTCTGGTCGGGGGATGACCCGTCGCCACGCCCTGATCGCCCTCTGTCTGCTGATGTCGGCCTGCGCCACCCGCCAGGTCTATTCTTCCCCTGACGCCGGGATGGTTGAGCTCGAGCCGCTGCTGGCGGCCGAGGTGAAAGCTGACGGGCTGGTGATCCGCGTCATCAGTCATGGCTGCACCACCAAGGATGACATCGCCTTCTTCGTCGAGCGGGAGGGAACCCGGGCGGCTGTCGCGTTCGGGCGCAGGAAGGTCGATGTCTGCAAGGCGGCGCCCACGCCGATGGACATCATCTTCAGCTACAGCGAGCTGGGTCTGAAGCCCGGCCAGTCAGTGGCGATCATCAATCCGCTGGCGCCGCGCTGAACATCGTCTCCATCCATTCGGGCACGCGGACAGGTCGCCGGGTGACCGCGTCGATCAGGCACCACTCGGATTTGCCCTGGGCGCACATTTCGCCGTCCGGTCCGTCAATCCGGTAGTAGCGATCCATGCGGGGACCGCGTCGTTCGCCGATCCAGGTGACGGCGGTCGCCGCCTCATGCGGCAGCAGGGCGCGGCGGTAGTCGAGCTCGTGGCGCAAGGCCACCCAGGCCCATTTCGACTGCTCCTCAATGGGCAGGCGGGCCGCCCAGTGGCCGGTGGCCAGATCCTGCATCCAGCCGAGATAGACCACGTTGTTGACGTGGCCGTTCTCGTCGATGTCGGACGCGGTCGGCGTGAAGTCGAGGTGGAAGGTCTGACGGTCGTCCGGCGGGGTCAGCGCCCGGCTCACGCCGGCAGAACGCCCTGGCTTTCCAGGAAGGCCTTGAGTTCGCCCGCCTGGTACATCTCGCGAATGATGTCGCAGCCGCCGACCAGTTCGCCCTTCACATAGAGCTGGGGGATGGTCGGCCAGTCGCTGAAGGTCTTGATGCCCTGACGGAGCGCCTCGCTCTGCAGGACGTCGACGCCGGTGAAGTCGACCTCAAGGTGATCGAGGATCTGGACGACGGTCGCCGAGAAGCCGCAGCGCGGCTGTTCGGGTTCGCCCTTCATGAACAGGATGACCGGATGTTCGGCCACGGCTTTGGCAATGAAGGCCTGAACCGGATCAGCGCGATCCTGGGCGGGGGGGGCGGCGTCGGACATGGCGAGAACTTTCTGGCAGTGACAGCCTCTCAGCTAGGCGCCGCACCCGCCCGGGTCAAGGCGCCAGACCCTCAGCGAGGCCCTTCCTCGGTAAACCTGGCCATTTCGATCTGGGCGGAAATCCCGGTCGGCAGTTCGCGTTCAGGAACAGCCGCGAGCCGTTCGAGATGTTCAATCGAGTCGACATCCAGCCGGACGGTGGTCACCGCAGGTTCAAAGAGCGCGAAGGCCAGGCAGATTTCCTCGCCGGTCCAGCCGGGGCTCTCCTCAAGGAAGTGATAGGGGCTTTTCTGGTCGATCTTCGGCTTGCGACGGAACCAGCCCTTGGGAATGAGGCTCGGTCCGGCGGCTGGCTGCAGCGCCTCGGGGAACACGTCATGGGCCACCACGGCCATGTTCCGGTCCGACGCCAGTTTCAGGCGGTGACGCTCCCGCCACCCGGACATCAAGCTGTAGGGCGTGATCAGGCAATCGACCCCTTCGGAGGACACGGCCCGGTCCGCCAGATCATCAACCGCCGACAGGCCAATCTGGCGGATGATGCGAGCCTGCCGCAGGTCCCGCGCCCGTGGAAGCTGCATGGCTTCGTCCAGAACCAGCATGTCGAGACAGGTCAGGCCAAGTTCGGATAGCAGCTGTTCGGTGCTCTGGCCGACATCGCCGATCGCCGGCGCGCGCCAGGACAGGAAGACCAGGCGTCTTTCGATCGCGCCGAGGGCATCGCCGAGGCCCTTGAGCAGTTCGGGGCCGGCGCCGGCCAACTCGAATGTGTTGATGCCCAGGCCCATGGCGGCGTCCAACAGTTCACGCCAGTCCTTCGCGGAGCGCCGTGGCCTGTCTTCCAGCAGCAGTGAGACGGTGGAAACCGCCATGCCGTAGGTCGCGCCGAAGGGACGATAACGCATGCTGTCCTCAGGCGTCCGGGGACGCTGTCTCAAGCGCCAGAGCGTGGAGAACCGTCCCCAGAACGTCGGCAAGCGCCCGGTTGACCATCTGGTGCTGTCTGACCCGGGGCAGGCCTGCGAAGGCGGGCGAAACAATGCGCGCCTTGTAGTGATCGCCGTCGCCGGCCAGGTCGGTGATGGTGATTTCGGAATCCGGAAAAGCCTCGCTCAAACGGCGTTCGAGATCAGCGGCGAGCATGGGCAAGAGACGACTCCTCGTGGACAGATCACTTCTGGCGGTTAATGCTTAACATGCTTCGAAAGGGGATCGGGATGAGACGCATGAATTTGAACGGGCTATTCAAGGGGCTGGCGGCCGCCGGACTGGCGTTGAGCCTTTCTGCCTGCAATCTGGTCATTACCGACACCCCGACGTTTGCGGCGTCAGACGCCGAAGGAGCCCCCATCCTGAGGGAGGGGCTGTGGGCCAATCTCCAGCCGGGCTGCGAGGCGGACCTCTCACAGGCCAAGGAGCAGTGGCCGGAGTGCGCGACGGCCGTCACCATCGCCGGCAGCGTCATGACCGGCCCGACCAAGAGCGGCGGCAGCCAGGCGCTGCCCTTTGTTCTGGCCAAGGGGGATCCCCGGGTCTTGCAGGTGCATCTCAAGGATCCCGATCAGGACCTCAATCTCTATATGTATGTCGCCATCCGCCCGGTGAAGTCGGACGAGCAGGGACGCATCACCAGCTATACCGGCTGGATCGTGCAGTGCGGCCCGCCGCCGCCCAAGAACGCGACCCGCGAGAACGGCCAACCCCGCTTCGGCACCCTCAAGCCCTCGCCGGGCATGGTGATGGATGAGAAGGAAGGGTGCACCCCCAAGGACAAGGCGGCGCTGACCCTTGCCGCCAAAAACAGCGAGACCTACGAGGGTCAGGGCCCGTCCGGCCTCAGCCAGTGGGTGCGGGATTAGGCGGGCGGCCGGTCTGGACAGTCGGGCGGCGTGATCCTCGGACCCGCGCCGCCCTGTCCATCTAGTCGACCATCGCCGAGTAGATGATGTTCTTCAGCTGGCCGCGGAAGTTGAAGGTGCCTGATGGCATCAGCTGGGTCATGAAGACGACGCTGAGGTCCTCATGCGGGTCGACCCAGAAGATGGTCGAGGCCGCGCCGCCCCAGTAGTAGTCGCCCTCGCCGAGGCCGCCGGTGGTCACCACGTCCATGGTGCTGGCGAAACCAAGGCCGAAGCCGACGCCCTTGTTGCTGGTTTCCGAGAAGGAGCCGAGGGCGAATTCGGTCAGGTCCTGATTGTCCGGCAGATGGTTGCGGGTCATCAGGTCGAGGGTGCGGGGACCAAGGATGCGGGCGCCGTCCAGCTCTCCGCCCCGGCGCAGCATCTCGCAGAAGCGCATGTAGTCGGCCACGGTGCCGGTCAGGCCGCCGCCGCCGGAGAGGAACTTCGCCGGCTCGAGATAGGCGCTGGTCGCCGGGTCATCGATCACTGACAGGGTCTTGTCGGGGTTGCGCTTGTAATTGGCGGCGAAGCGATGGGCCTTTTCCGGGGCGACCTGGAAGGCGGTGTCGACCATGCCCAGCGGGCCGAAGATGACCTGCTGGAGATACTGCTCGAACGGCACGCCGCTGATCCGCTCGACCAGGGCGCCGCAGACGTCCGTCGACAGGGAGTACATCCACTTCGTGCCGGGCTGATAGAGCAGGGGCACCTGGGCCAGCTTGGCCATAAATTCGGGCAGGGTGTCTGCGCCGCCCATGCTGCGCACCTTCAGAGCCCGGTAGACCTTGTCGACCGGGTGCTGGATGCCGACGCCGGGGAGGCCGCCGCCGTAGGTGAGTCCGCCGGTATGGCAGAGCATGTCGCGCATGCTGACCGGGCGATCGAGCGGTTCGGTGACAGTGTCCTCGCCTTCGCCCGAGACCCAGACCCGCTGGTTCTTCCATTCGGGGAAGAAGCGCTCGACCGGATCATCGAGCTGGAACAGGCCACGCTCGAACAGGGTCATCAGGGCGACCGAGGTGATCGGCTTGGTCATCGAATAGATGCGGAAGATGGTGTCCTCGGTCAGCGGCTTGTCCCGCTCCAGGTCCATCTTGCCGAAGACAGCGTTGTAGGCCGGGTGACCATGACGGGTGACGGCGATCTGGCAGCCGGCGATCTTGCCGGGGTCGATGTAGTTGCGGGTCAGATGCTCGCCGATGCGCTCCAGGCGGCTGCTGTCCAGCCCCGTCCACTTTGATTGGGCGTCCATGATCGTTTCGCTCCCCGCGTTATGGTCTGTTTTGACCATCATGGCCGAGCGCGCCCGTCGGGGCAAAGTCGAAAATGCGGTATGGCGCCTCAGGCAGCCACGACCATGCCGCCGGCCAGCAGTTCGACCCGCCCGGCCAGGGCCAGTTCGGTCAGGGCGGCGAGAACCACCGGGGCCGGCGCGCCGACCGCGCGCATCAGCTCATCCCGCGAGACGGGCGTGACGCTGACCAGTTCGGCCAGGCGTTCGCGGACGGCGTCGACCTGGGCGTCGGTGGCGCTCAGTCCGCTCCAGGGCGGGGAGGGCGGCTCGCCAAGGGACGATTGGTTCAGCGCCCGCAGCACATCCTCGACGCCTTCGCACAGATCGGCGCCCTGGCGGATCAGGTCATTGGTTCCCTTGGCGCGGGGATCGAGGGGCGAGCCGGGCACCGCCAGGACCTCGCGACCCTGTTCCGCCGCCAGACGGGCGGTGATCAGGGATCCTGAGCGCAGTTCCGCCTCGACCACGACCACCGCACGGGACAGGCCCGAGATCAGGCGATTGCGGCGGGGAAAGTCGCGGGCCTGGGCGCGGTATCCGGGCGGGCTTTCGGAGATGACCGCGCCGCCCTCGGTGATCCGCCGATGCAGATCGGCGTGCTCGGGCGGGTAGATGTCGTTCACCCCGCCGCCCAGGACGGCGATGGTCCCGGTCGGCAGGGCGCCTTCATGCGCGGCGCCGTCGATGCCTCGCGCCAGGCCCGAGACGACGGTGACGCCCGCCTGTCCCAGCTGCGCAGCCAGACCCCGGGCGAAACGCTGCCCGGCGGCGGAGGCGATGCGGGCGCCGACAATGGCGGCGGTGGGGCGATTGGCGAGGCCGAGATCGCCCAGCACCCAAAGAAGCGGTGGGCACGGGTCCACGGCGGCGAGCAGTGCGGGGAATTCCGCTTCGCAAGCGCAGACCAGGCGCGCGCCGATCCGGGCTCCCGCATCAATCTCGCGCCGGATGTCATCAAGGGAGGGCGTCTGCAGAGGCGCCATGCGGCCGCCGCGACGGGCGAGGTCGGGCAGGGCGTCCAGAACGCTCGCCGCATCGCCGAACCGTTCGAGCAGGGCGTTGAAGGTGACCGGACCGACCTGAGGCGTGCGGGCCAGCCGCAGCCAGGCGAGACGCTCGCCCTCTGTCACGGGGCGGGGGTCGCGTCAGCAGCAGCCTTCTTGGCGCCGATCTTCGGTTCCTGGCCCTTGATCAGTCTGGCGATGTTCTCGCGATGGCTGAGCAGGACCAGAGCGCCCATGAAGACCGCGAGCAGGGTCACCGGATAGGGTTGCTCCGTCGCCAGACTGAAGCAGGGGGCCAGGACCACGGCGGTGAGGGCGGCGAGGGACGAGAAGCGGAACAGGAAGGCCATGGCCAGCCAGGTGGCGCCGGCCAGCAGGCCGACCGGCCAGGCGATGGCCAGCATGGTGCCGAAGAAGGTGGCCACGCCCTTGCCGCCCCGGAACTTCAGCCAGACGGGAAACAGGTGGCCGGTGAAGGCGGCGCCGGCGGCCAGCGCCATGGCCAGGGGCGTCCAGTTGGTCAGCAGGCCAGCGAGCAGCACGGCAAGCGCGCCCTTGCCGGAATCGCCGATCAGGGTGAGGGCGGCCAGGTCCTTGCGGCCGGTGCGCAGGACGTTGGTTGCGCCGATGTTGCCTGACCCCACGGCCCGGATGTCGATGCCGGCCATCCGGGCGGAGATCAGGCCGAAGGGAATGGAGCCGAGCAGATAGCCGCCCACTGTCACCAGCAGCAGCGTCAACACGGCGGCGGTCGCCAGAGATTCCATGAAATTCCTCCCGGTCAGACGATGCGGGCAGATGTCGAAAGCCGCAAGGGGCGCTACTGGGCCGCGCGGTAGACGGTGCGGCCGTCAACCAGGGTCATCAGCACCTGGCCCTGCAGGCGGCGGCCGTCGAAGGCCGAATTCTTGGATTTTGAGCGGAGCTTGTCGGCGTCGACGATGACCGGGGCGCCGAGGTCGCAAAGCACCAGATCGGCAGGGGCTCCGGGGGCGAGGCGACCGGTCCGAAGACCGAGCAGTTCGGCCGGCGCCAGGGTGGCGGCGCGGATCAGGTCCAGCAGCGGCAGGCGTTCGTCATGATACAGGGCGAGCATGGCCGGCAGCAGGGTTTCCAGTCCGACCGAGCCGGGCGCCGCCTCGTCATAGGGCAGGCGCTTGTCTTCGGCCGGCGCCGGGGCGTGGGCGGAAACGACAATGTCGATCAGGCCTTCAGCGAGAGCCTCGATCAGGGCCTGACGATCGTCCTCGCAGCGCAGGGGCGGGTCGAGCTTGGCGAAGGTGCGGTAGTCGCCGATGTCCAGTTCGTTGAAGCTGAGGTGGTTGATCGAGACGCTGGCCTTGACCCGCACGCCGCGCGCCTTGGCTCGGCGCAGGGCCTCGAGGCTTCCCCGGGTCGTGATCTGGTCGACCAGCAGCCGGGCGCCGGTCAGTTCGGCGAGGGCGAGGTCACGCTCCAGCATGATCTGTTCGGCGGCGACGGGGGCGGACGGCAGGCCCAGACGGGCGGCGAAATCGCCTTCGGTCGCGGCCGCGCCCCGGCTGAGCCAGGGATCGGCCGGACGATGGCTGACCACCATGCCGAAGCTGTTGGCATAGCTGAGGATGCGACGAAAAACCCTTGAATCAACGATGGAATTGTCGCCATCGGTGATCATCACGCAGCCGGCGTCCCGCATCAGGCCGATCTCGGCGAGATGCTCGCCCTTCAGCTGCTTTGTGGCGGCGCCGGCGGGATAGACATGGACCAGTTCGATGTCCCGCGCCCGGCGCAGGATGAAATCGACCATCGCCGGGTCATCGACGGCGGGGTCGGTGTCGGGCTGCACGACCAGGGAGGTGACCCCGCCGGCGGCGGCGGCCAGCGCGGCGGACTTCAGGGTCTCCTTGGGTTCGGCGCCGGGTTCTCCGGTCTTCACCCGCAGGTCGATCAGGCCCGGCGCCAGCATGGCGCCGTTGCAGTCGACGACGCGAATGTCGGACGACAGGTCCTTGAAATCCTTGCCCTTCGAGACGTCGGCGATGACGCCTTCGGAGACCACCAGTGCGCCCGGCCCGTCATAGCGACTCTCGGGATCGACCAGCCGGGCGTTGAGAAAGGCGGTGGGCGGATGGGCTCTGGCCATCAGTGGTTCTCCAGCCGGCGGGCGAGGCTGGCGAGAACGGCCATGCGGGCGGCGACGCCCATCTCGACCTGGTTCTGGATCAGGCTGATCTTCGCATCGTCGGCGACGTCGGAGTCGATCTCGACCCCGCGATTCATCGGGCCGGGATGCATGACCCGGGCGCCGGGCGCGGCATGAGAAAGTCGTTCGCGATCAAGGCCGAAGAAGCGGAAGTACTCACGGGTGGACGGCACCAGGGCGCCCTGCATCCGTTCCAGCTGCAGGCGGAGCATCATCACCACATCGACGCCTTTGAGCCCCGACTTCATGTCGTGGTGGATCTCGACGCCCCAGGTTTCGGCGCCGGGCGGAATGAGGGTCGGCGGGCCGACCAGCCGCACCTCGGCGCCAAGGATGCTGAGCATGGCGACGTTGGAGCGGGCGACCCGGCTGTGGGCGACATCGCCGCAGATGGCGACGCGCAGGCCGTTCACCGCCCCGAAAGCCCTGCGCATGGCAAGCGCGTCGAGCAGGGCCTGGGTCGGGTGTTCGTGCTGTCCGTCGCCGGCGTTGACCACGCTGCAGCCGACCTTCTGGGCCAGCAGGGCCGCCGCGCCGGAGGAGGCGTGGCGGATGATCAGCAGGTCCGGTTGCATGGCGTTGAGGGTGACGGCGGTGTCGATCAGGGTCTCGCCCTTGGACATCGACGAGGACTTGGGGCTCATGTTGACCGTGTCGGCGCCCAGCCGCTTGCCGGCGAGCTCGAAGCTGGACTGGGTCCGGGTCGAGGACTCGAAGAACAGGTTCATCATCGTCCGACCCTTGAGCAGGTCGAGTTTCTTGGTGGTCTGACGATTGAAATCGACAAAGCTGTCGGCGAGATCGAGCAGTTCGCCCAGCTGGACGATGTTGAGATCCGCGGCGGACAGGAAATGACGGTGGGGGAAGGGGAAGGTTCTGGCTCGAACCTCGTCGATTCCCGGGGGGTGCTCCGTCATGAGCCGTCCTCTTAAGGCGCCCCGCGCGCCGCGCCAAGTCAGGGCAGGTGGAAGACCAGCATAAGGATGGGGATGGTTATCAGGCTGGCCGCCGTTGTGAAGGCGACAATGCCGGCGATCAGGGGGGCGTCGCCGCCCATCTGGCGGGCCAGAACATAGGAGGCGGCGGCGCCGGGGGCCGAGCCGACCAGCAGGGCGATGCCCTGGGCCGTCTGGTCGCCGCCGGCCAGACGGCAGAAGCCCCACATCAACACCGGCAGGACCAGCAGCTTTACGGCGCTGACCGAGGCGATGAGCAGCTGGCGACGACGGACATAGGCGAAGTTCAGGCCGGCGCCGGCCACCACCAGGCCCAGGGCCAGGGCGGCGTGGGACAGCAGTTCAAGCGAGCTCATCACCGCCGGCAGCTTGGGGATATGCAGGACATTGAACAGGGCGCCGACGCCACAGCCCCAGAGCACCGGGTTGCGGACCAGGCCCAGGAGAGCCGGCTTCAGTCCGCCGCCCTGACCGTCGCCCCAGCGGCTCATCACCAGAACGCAGATAACGTTGATAGCCGGGATCAGGGCGCCCATGATCATCGCGCCCAGCCCCGCGCCTTCCGGTCCGTAGACGACTGCTACCAGCGGCAGGAAGACAAAGGTGTTCCAGCGCAGGCTGCCCTGGAAGACCGAGGTGTAGGCGGCGTTGGGGATGCGGATCAGCGGCTTGGCCAGAAGAACCGCCAGGGCGACCGTCGCCATGCCGCCAATCGTGCCGATGGCCAGCGGACCAGCCGACAGGGCCGAGAAGTCCGCCTTCCAGACGGCCGGCATCAGGAAGCCCGGGTAGAAGACGAAATAGGTGATCCGCTCGATCGCCGGCCAGTGATCCTCGGTGATGAACTTGCTGGCTTTCAGGCCCCAGCCAAGGGCGATGACCGCGAAGACGGGCAGGACGCCCAGCAGGATGGCGCTCATTGGCGGAAGGCTCCGGTCTTGGCTCAGGCGTTGCGAAGGCGTTCGAGCGCGCCCTGCAGGATCCAGCCGGCGGCCATCTTGTCGACGACCTCGGCGCGGCGCTTGCGGTTGACGTCGTGCTCCTCGATCAGCACCCGGGTCACCGCCGCCGTCGACAACCGTTCGTCCCAGAAGGCGATGGGGATGTCGCGCAGGCGCAGCAGGTTGCGGGCGAGGGCGCGGTTGGACTGGCAGCGAACGCCTTCGGTGCCATCCATATTGATCGGCAGGCCGATGATGATGCCGGTGGCGCCGCGGCTTTCCATAAGCTTGAACAGGGCTTCGGCGTCCTGGGTGAACTTGGTCCGGCGGATGGTGTCCAGCGGACTGGCCACCGTGCGGCTGACGTCCGAGACGGCGACGCCGATGGTCTTTTCCCCCGGATCGAGGCCCACGACCGGGGTGTAGGGCGGCAGCGCCGCCGGCAGGTCGAGGAGATCGAGGATGGCCATGAGCGGGCTGTAGGCTTGCGGTCAGCGACCGTCAAATGATCAGCCACGCCTTCCCCCTCGGGGAAGGAGGACCGTCGCGTAGCGATGGTGGAAGGGGGCCTCTACCGGCGGTCCGTCGCGCCGGAGTTCCGGATTCCGGGGGCGAGGACCCCCTCAGTCGCCAGCCGGGCCGGGGCCCGTCCGGCGACAGCTCCCCCGCACCAGCGCTTCGCGCTTTGGGGGAGCAATGGCGCGGGCGTGCGCAATTGATTACATAGCGGCCTGTTGTTGCCGGTTATCCTTGTCAAAGCGCCCCCGGCGCGGATAACCACCCCCTCTGTTTTGACTGGAGAGAAGGCCCATGGCCATCGACGCCGGCACGGTGCGCAAAGTCGCCCGGCTTGCCCGTATCGCGATCCCTGAAGAGTCCCTGGAGCCGATGGCCCGGGAGATCGACGGCATCATGTCGTGGATCGATCAGCTCAATGAGGTCGACACCCAGGGCGTCGAGCCGATGACCTCCGCCGTGGCCATGACCCTGCCCCTGCGCGAGGATGTGGTGACGGACGGCGCCGTCGTCGAAAAGGTCGTGGCCAATGCGCCCAAGACCGTCGACGGCTTCTTTGTTGTTCCCAAGGTGGTGGAATAGATGTCGGCCCTGACTTCCCTGACCCTGAAGGCCGCGCTGGACGGCCTCAAGTCCAAGGCCTTCTCCTCGGTCGAACTGACCCAGGCCCATGTCGACGCCGTGGCGGCCGCCCGGCCTCTGAACGCCTTTGTGCTGGAAACCCCTGAAAAAGCGCTGGAAATGGCCGCCGCTTCAGACGCGCGACTGGCCAACGGCACGGCCGGGCCACTGGAAGGCGCGCCGCTGGGCATCAAGGATCTGTTCTGCACCGAGGGCGTGCGCGCCACGGCCTGCTCGAAGATCCTCGGCAATTTCATTCCGCAGTATGAGTCGACCGTCACCGCCAATCTGTTCGGCGATGGGGCGGTGATGCTGGGCAAGCTGAACATGGACGAGTTCGCCATGGGCTCGTCCAATGAAACCAGCGCCTTCGGGCCGGTTGTGAACCCGTGGAAGATCAAGGGCGGCAATCAGTCCCTGACCCCGGGCGGCTCATCGGGCGGTTCGGCCAGCGCGGTCGCCGCCGACCTTTGCCTGGGCGCCACCGCCACCGACACCGGCGGTTCGATCCGCCAGCCGGCAGCCTTCACCGGCACCGTGGGGATCAAGCCGACCTACGGCCGCTGCTCGCGCTGGGGCGTCGTCGCCTTCGCCAGTTCGCTGGACCAGGCCGGACCGATCGCCAAGACGGTCGAGGATGCGGCGATCCTGCTGACCTCGATGGCCGGTCACGACGCCAGGGACAGCACTAGCCTCGACGTCGAAACCCCTGATTTCGCAAGCTTTGTCGGCAAGTCGGTGAAGGGCCTGCGGATCGGCGTGCCGAAGGAATACCGGGTCGACGGCATGCCGGCCGAGATCGAAAAGCTGTGGGAAGACGGCATCGCCTGGCTGAAGGAAGCTGGTTGCGAGATCGTCGACGTCTCCCTGCCGCACACCAAATACGCCCTGCCGGCCTATTACATCGTCGCCCCGGCCGAGGCCTCGTCCAACCTCGCCCGCTATGACGGCATGCGCTACGGCCTGCGCGCCGAGGGCGGGAACCTCACCGAGATCTACGAGAACACCCGGGCGCAAGGCTTTGGCGCGGAAGTGAAAAGGCGCATCCTGATCGGCACCTATGTGCTCAGCGCCGGCTATTACGACGCCTACTATCTGAAGGCCCAGCGGGTGCGTCGCCGCATCGCCGATGACTTCGACCGGGCCTGGGAAACCTGTGACGCCCTGCTGACCCCGACCGCGCCGTCGGCGGCGTTTGCGCTGGGTGAGCGCAAGGCCGATCCGATCGCCATGTACCTGAACGACGTCTTCACGGTGACGACCAATCTCGCTGGCCTGCCGTCGATCAGCGTGCCGGCCGGACTGGACGCCCAGGGGCTGCCGCTCGGTCTACAACTGATCGGCCGGGCGCTGGACGAAGGCACGGTCTTCTCCCTGTCGGGCGCCCTCGAAAAGGCGGCCGGGTTTAAGTCCAAAGCCGAGCGGTGGTGGTGATGAGCGAGAAATCAACCCTGATCGAAGGCCGCACCGGCGATTGGGAAATCGTCATGGGTCTGGAAATCCACGCCCAGGTGGCCAGCAAGTCCAAGCTGTTCAGCGGCGCCGCCGTCGGCTTTGGCGCGGGGCCCAATGAACAGGTCAGCCTGGTCGACGCGGCCATGCCCGGCATGCTGCCGGTGCTGAACAAATTCTGCGTCGAGCAGGCGGTGCGGACCGGTCTTGGCCTGAAGGCGAAGATCAATCTGAAGAGCCGGTTCGACCGCAAGAACTACTTCTACCCCGATCTGCCGCAGGGCTATCAGATCAGCCAGTTCGACCAGCCCATCGTCGGCGAGGGCGAGGTTCTGGTCGAGCGCGACGACGGCACCAGCTTTGTCGTGGGCATCGAGCGTCTGCATCTGGAACAGGACGCCGGCAAGTCGATCCACGACCTGGACCCGAACGCCACCTACGTCGACCTGAACCGCTCGGGCACGGCGCTGATGGAGATCGTCTCCCGGCCGCATATCCGCACCTCGGAAGAGGCGGCCGCCTACGTCAAGAAGATCCGGGCCATCCTGATCACGCTTGGCACCTGTGACGGCGACCTGGAGAAGGGCAACCTGCGCGCCGACGTCAACGTCTCGGTCTGCCGCGCCGGCGGCTATGAGAAATTCCGCCAGACGGACGATTTCAAACACCTGGGCACCCGGTGCGAGATCAAGAACGTCAATTCCTACCGCTACATCCAGCAGGCCATCGAGTATGAGGCCCGTCGTCAGATCGAGATCCTCGAGGACGGCGGCGTGATCATTCAGGAAACCCGGCTGTTCGATCCGTCGAAGATGGAAACCCGCTCGATGCGGTCGAAGGAAGAGGCGATGGACTATCGCTACTTCCCAGATCCCGACCTGCTGCCGCTGGTCCTCGATGCGGCCTGGGTGAAGGCGATCGAAGACAGCCTGCCGGAACTGCCCGACGCCAAGAAGGCCCGCCTGCAGAGCCAGTTCGGGCTGTCGCCCTACGACGCCAGCGTGCTGACCGGCGACGGCGATCTGGCCGCCTTCTTCGAGACGGCGGTTGTCGGGCGCGATCCCAAGCTGACCGCCAACTGGATCATCAACGACCTGTCCGGGGCCCTGGCCAAGGACGGGCTGGAGATCGCCACCTCGCCGATCCCGGCCTCGGACATCGCCGAACTGGTGGGGCTGATCGAGACCGATGTGGTGTCCTCGAAGATCGCCAAGGTGGTGTTCGAGCATATGTGGGCCGGCGAAGGCTCGCCCGCGGCCATCGTCGAGAAGCGGGGTCTGGTGCAGGTCACCGACACCGGGGCCATCGAGGCCGTGGTCGACAAGCTGATCGCCGCCAACCCGGGTCAGGCCGAGGCGGTGAAAGCCAAGCCCCAGGCCATCGGCTGGTTCGTCGGGCAGGTGATGAAGGAAATGGCCGGCAAGGCCAATCCGGCGGCGGTCAACGCCATCCTGAAGGCCAAACTCGGGGTGGAGTAGGGCGCAGGCGCCTTCTCCCCTTGTGGGAGAAGGTGGTCCAGAGGACGGGATAAGGGGATGAAGACAGGATCGGCCGCCATGGCGGCTGACCCCGACTGTGCCCACCCGGCGGGGCGACCGCTCATCCGTCGGCTTCGCCGCCACCTTCTCCTGCAAGGGGAGAAGGACTTTCGGACCCCAGCCTCGCCCCGTCCAGCGCCGCCTCGGCCTTCTCGCGCCGCGCCTTCTCCAGGGCGGTCTCGGCGCCGGTGCGACCAAACCTCGCCCGGTTCTCGATGGCTTTTGCCTTGTCCCCGGCTTTTGCCCGCGCCTTGCGCGCCTTGTTGAGGTTGATCAGCTCAGCCATCTGATTTTCCAAAAGAACAGCGATTTTCCGGAAACTCTCTGTCGGTATGTCCGTTTGCAGGGGACCAGGGGGAACACCAGACAGGAGACACCGCATGAACGACGCAACGGGAATTCGCGAGAGCATGGAAGTTGTCGGCTCCGATGACAAGCACGTCGGCCGGGTCGACCATGTGCTGGAGACCGACATCGAGTTGGCCAAGATGGACTTCGCCGGCGGCTTCAAGCACCACCTGATCCCGATCAGCTGGGTCGATCACATCGAAGACGACAAGGTCAGGCTGACCCTGACCGCCGACGCGGCCAAGGCCGCCTGGCGCGAAAAGCCCCACTAGCGGGTCCCGCGCCGAACCTTGATCGCCAGATGAAAAAAAAGGCCCATGACGGCAGTCATGGGCCTTTTGAATTCGGTAGGTTCTGGTGCGCCGGTCAGGTGCGCCCTGGGGCGACGCTCTGAGCGGCGCCGGTCTTCACAGCACCCAGCCGCCGCTGTCGCCGGTGACGTCGTCATTGATGTTCATCTGGAAGTCGACCTTGCCGTCGCCATCGACGTCCAGCCGCAAGGTCGTGATCCCGCCAGCAAAGCTCAGCGTCATTTCCCCCGCCTGCTTGGTGAAGGCTCCGACCAGTTCGAAAGCCTGGTCTCCGTCGACCAGGCTGTCGGCGTCGATGGCTGACAGGTCGATGGTGTCGCCGTCGAGCGTCGAGAAGTCATAGAGGGTGTCGATCTCCAGCACTGGGGTGCTGATGCTCTCCTGCAGCACCACAAAGATGTCAGCGCCGCCGCCGCCGCGCAGCAGATCGCGCCCGGTTCCGCCGATGATGACGTCGTCGCCATCATTGCCGTTGATGTTGTCGACGCCGGCAAATCCTTGAAGGGTGTTGGCCCCGCTGTTGCCCTGGATGTTGTTGGCCAGTTCGTTGCCGGAGCCGTCGATATCGGCCGAGCCCTGCAGTTCCAGCCCTTCGATGTTGGCCGACAGCACCCACCCATCCAGCGCGGTGCGGACAATGTCATAGCCTGCGCCGGCCAGTTCCGTCGTCTGATCGCTCGCGTCGTCGACAATGTAGACGTCGTTTTCGGTCCCGCCCGACAGGATGTCCGCGCCCGCGCCGCCATCCATATAGTCGTTGCCACCCTCTCCATTGAGCGTGTCAATGTCGTCCTCGCCCAGCATGCGGTCGGCGCCGGCGCCGCCGTTCAGCTCATCACTGCCCGTGCCGCCGAAAAGCTTGTCGTTGCCATCGCCGCCGTTAAGCGTGTCCGTGCCGGCTTCGCCCTGGAGGATGTCGCCGCCAGCGTCGCCGTTGAGGATGTCATTGTTGTCGCCGCCAAACAGCTGGTCGTTCTGGTCGCCGCCGCTCAGGGTGTCGTCACCGGCCAGTCCGCGGAGGATGTCTTTGCCGGTCCCGCCGTCGGCGGTGTCGTTACCCGCCGTTCCGCTCAGGTCATCATCCCCGGCCGTGCCGGCGAAGCCGCCCGGAAGGCCGTAGATGATCCAGGCCGCGCCGCTGTTGTTGCCGCCCGCGTCATTGAAGGAGGTGGAGACCAGGACATCCATAGTCCCGTCATTATTCCAGTCGCCCCAGCCGGTGACGCGGCTGAGGTTATCGCCGATGGCCTCGCCGTTGATCTGGAAGCCGTTGGTTCCGTCGAGGCCGGCGAGGGATACGCTGCCCGTGGAGCCGACGCCGGCGCCGCCGAAGATGACATAGGCCGCGCCAGCGTTGCTGCCTGCGTCGTCCTTGCCGGTGGCCCCAATGATGAAGTCATTGACGCCGTCGCCGTTGACGTCGCCCAGGCCGGCGACGCGGATGCCGAGATTGTCGCCCGCGAGTTCGCCGTCCATCCGGTAGCCGTTGGTTCCGTCGAGGGCTGAGACGTTGAGGTTGCTGGCAAAATCACCATCCACGGCGGTGTCCTTGCCGAAGATGATAAAGGCGCCGCCGTTGTTGGTCAGGCCGTTGGCGCCGACCAGCACGTCGTCGATGCCGTCGCCGTTGACGTCACCGACCCCAGCGGCGTTGATGCCGAACTGATCGCCGGCAGCCAGGCCGGAGATGCGGAACCCATCGGTCCCGTCCAGGGCGCTGAGACTGATCGAGGCGGTGAAGGCGGTGTTCTTGCCGAAGACAATGTAGGCGGCCCCGGAGTTGGAGCCGTTGGGGTCGGCGCCCAGGGCCGTGATCATGATGTCGTCGATGCCGTCGCCGTTGACGTCGCCGGCGTTGGACACCGAGGTGCCTGCGTAGTCATAGACGTTGACGGCCGGCATCTTGAAGCCGTTTGTGCCGTCCAGCGTGGCGACGTTGAGTTCGCCGGCGAAGGCGCCGTCGACGTCGGTATCCTTGCCGAAGATCACATAGCCGCCGCCGCGATAGCCGTCGGCCTGGTTGGCGCCGACCAGCATGTCGGCGATGCCGTCACCATTGAAGTCGCCCATGGCGACCGAAAAGCCGAGGCCGTCGCCACCGTTGGTTCCGCTGATCTGGAAGCCGGTCGTGCCGGTCAGGCTGGAGGTGGCGATATCAGCGGCGAAGGCGCCGTCGACGGCGACGTTCTTGCCGAACAGCACATAGGCCGCGCCGGAGCCGCCGCCGTCCGGGTCGGCGCCCGAAGCGCCAACGATCAGATCGTCGATGCCGTCGCCGTTGACGTCCCTGCCGCCGGCGACCGAGACGCCGACGAAGTCCTGGGCGTATTCGCCGCCGTTGATCTGGAAGCCGTTCGTCCCGTCGAGGGTGCTGAGGCTGGTGTTGGCCGGAAAGCCGGAGGCGCTGCCGAAGACGATATAGACCGCGCCCTGGCTGGAGCCGCCGACGCCGGTGGCGCCGATTGCGAAATCGTCGATGCCGTCGCCGTTTATGTCGCCGACATTGGAGATCGACTGACCGGCGTAGTTGGCGGCGGCCTCACCGGTGATCTGGGCCCCGGTGGTCCCGTCGAGCGCGGTGAGCGAGACGACTGCAGTAAATGGCATGGTTCATGTCCTCAAAGAGTCATTGAGGAATGTACCATTCCCCCCCAAACACGGAAGCCCATATTGGGCCTATTCGTTAACCACGGATGACGGGGCGAGTTTTTCGCCGGCAAAGGCTGAAGCTGCAGGCGCGCCAGGCCTAGCGAACTGCTGCGCAGAACCGCTGAATTCGCGCGCAGGCCTGTTCCAGCACGTCGTTGGAGGTGGCGTAGCTGATCCGGAAGTGCGGCGAGAGGCCGAAGGCCGCGCCATGGACGACGGCGACGCCCTCCGATTCGAGAAGCTCGGTGGCGAAGGCCTCGTCGTCGGTGATCACCTTGCCGGTGGGGGCAGTCTTGCCGATCAGGGCCTCGACCGACGGATAGACATAGAAGGCGCCTTCCGGGGTCGGGCAGTGCATGCCGGGGGCCTGGTTGAGCATCGAGACCACCAGGTCGCGGCGCTCCTGGAACAGCTTCTGGTTCGGCTTGATGAAGGCCTGCGTGCCATTGAGCGCCTCGACCGCCGCCCATTGCGATACCGAGCAGGGGTTGGAGGTCGACTGGCTCATGACCTTGCCCATCAGCTTGATCAGGGCTTCCGGGCCGGCCGCGTAGCCGATCCGCCAGCCGGTCATGCTGTAGGCCTTGGAGACGCCGTTCATCGTCAGGGTGCGGTCGTAGAGCGCCGGCTCGACCTGGGCGATGGTGGTGAACTCGAAGTCGTCGAAGATCAGGTGCTCATACATGTCGTCCGTCAGGATCAGGACCTGGGGATGACGCAGCAGCACGTCGGCCAGAGCCTTGAGCTCGGCGCGGGTATAGGCGGCGCCCGACGGGTTGGACGGCGAGTTGAGCAGCAGCCACTTCGTGCGCGGGGTGATGACCGCCTCGAGGTCTTCGGGACGTACCTTGAAGTTGGTGGCGGCGCTGGTGTGGACAAAGACAGGCTCGCCGCCGGCCAGCAGGGCCATGTCCGGGTAGCTGACCCAGTAGGGCGTGGGGATGATCACCTCGTCGCCCGGCGACAGGGTGGCCATGAAGGCGTTGAAGATCACCGGCTTGCCGCCCGGCGAGACGTTCACCTGCGAGGGCTTGTAGGTCAGGCCGTTCTCACGGCTGAACTTGGCGCAGATGGCCTCCTTCAGCTCGATGATGCCGTCGACGTCGGTATATTTGGTCTTGCCGTCGCGGATGGCCTTGATGGCCGCTTCCTTGATGTTGTCGGGGGTGTCGAAGTCCGGCTCGCCGGCGCCCAGGCCGATGACATCGCGACCCTCGCGCTGGAGCATGCGGGCCTTGGCCGAGACCGCCATGGTTGCGGACGGCTTGACGCGCGACAGAGCGGCGGATTCGAACGACATCGGTAGACTCCCCTGGGCAGGATTTTTTCAGGATTGGGGCCGTCTTACGCGCGGCCCTGCTGCGCCGCAACACGCCGTCTGGTGCATTTTCAATGCAGGCGGATAGATCAGCCCTTTCGCGCGCGAACTTCACTGACGAAGGCCTCAAGGTGTCGCTTGAGAGCGGCAAGGGTTCGCTCGTCGGTCAGCTGTCCGTCGGTGATCTTGGTGTGGGCCTGGAAGACCAGCACCTCGCCGATCGGGGCGACGTGGGCGAGGGCGCGGCGCAGCACCTGCCGAAGCTGGTCCTGACCCCGGACGCTGCCGGTCATTCCCGGGCTGGCGCCGATGATGCAGGCGATCTGGTCCCTGAGCGGCGCAGGCTGATCGCCCTCCGGTCGGGAGGCCCAGTCGATGGCGTTCTTAAGCACCCCGGTGATGCCGCCATTGTATTCGGGGCAGGCGAACAGCAGCCCGTCGGCAGAGCGCACGGCCGCTTTCCAGGCCGTCACGGCGGGCGGGTCGCCTTCGGCTTCCACATCCTCGTTGAACAACGGCAGGTCATGGAGGCCGAAGATCTCGATGGACACCCCCGGCGGGGCCATGTCCTGCGCCGTCCTGAGGATGGCGGTATTGAATGACGCGGCCCGCAGGCTGCCCGATACGGCGACAAGCTTCATGAATGGCCCTCCAGAGTCGTCCGCAACCTAGATTGAAACTCGGGCCGTGGCGCGCCTGACCCTGTGCTGACGGGGAACCGCCTGCCGGCGGAGTTCATTTCCTGAAACGGGCCCTCTGGAGATGATATGAGCGACGTTGCTCGCGAACGTTATCCGAATGGCGACAAAGGTTGGACGCCCGCGCTTGACCCGCTTGCCGCAATCGGCGAGGCGTTCAATCGCATGAAGGCCTTTTTCAATTTCGTCCTCAACATGGACGCCAAAGCCTGGCGGGCGGTGGCGGTCAGCTTTGTGCTGTTCGGCGGCGTCGGGCTGGTCTTCCTGTTCGGCGCGCCTCTGATGGGCCTTGATGGCGAGACCGCTGTCGAAGGATGGCTTGGCGCTGTGCATGGCTTCTGGGCATTGCCGGTCGCCGTCGGGGCGTTCGCGGCGCTGGCGTTTCTGGGCGTGCCGCAGATTGTGCTGATCGCGGCGGCGGTCGTCGCCTTCGGCCCATGGCTGGGCACGGCCTACAGCTGGATCGGCACCCTGGTTTCCTCGATGGTCGGGTTCTTGCTGGGCCGGCTGTTTGGCGGAAAGCTCCTGCGGGACGTCGGCGGCAAGGGGGTCAACCAGTTCATGCGGCTGATCGGCCAGAACGGCTTTCTGGCCAGTCTTGTCGTCCGGCTTGTGCCGTCGGCTCCCTTCATCGTCGTCAATATGGCGGCAGGGGTGACCCCGATGCGCATGCGGCATTTCACGGCCGGAACCGCGATCGGCATTATCCCGAAGATCGCGCTGACCGCCTTCGCCGGCAACTCCCTGGTCCAGAGCTTCAAGGGGCAGGGCGGGATCATGGACTATCTGAGCCTGGCGGCCATCGCCGCGGTGTGGATCGGGGTCGGCTGGTATGCCCGTCGCTGGCTGAAGGCAAACGAGGCGGCCGCCGAAGCCTCCGGCCAGTCGGATACGCCGCCGGACGCCTGAAGGCCGGAAATGCCGCTGGGGTTACATTTCAGGTCAGGGCTCACGGCCATACTGCTCCCACAACAATAATTCGGGAGGGCTCGATGCGGGCGCTGACAATCATGCTGGCCGCGCTGCTGATCGCCGCGCCTGTTCACGCCGCCGAGGCGCCGTCGGGCGCCACCCGCGCCGCCCAGGCCCGGCTGAAGGCCGAGCTTCCCTTCGCCGATCGCCAGGACTTCGACTTCGCCAGTCGGGGTTTCCTCGGCAGCCGGACCGATCCTCTGATCAAACGCGCCGATGGCGGCGTTGCCTGGGACCTGTCGGCCTTTGATTTCCTGCAGGCCGAGGCGCCGGACACGGTGAACCCCAGCCTCTGGCGTCAGGCGCAGCTGCTCTCGAAGCACGGCCTGTTTCAGGTTTCCGACCGGATCTGGCAGGTGCGCGGCTTCGACCTGGCCAACATGACCCTGGTTGCGGGCGATACCGGCTGGATCATCATCGATCCCCTGACGACGGTCGAAACGGCGCGCGCGGCGCTTCAGCTGGCCAATGACAAACTGGGCGCGCGGCCCGTGGCGGCGGTGATCTTCACTCATAGCCATACCGATCACTTCGGAGGCGTTCGCGGCGTTGTCGACGAAAAGGACGTGCTGTCGGGCAAGGTCAGGGTCATCGCGCCGCAAGGGTTCCTTGAAGAGGCGGTGTCCGAAAACGTCATCGCCGGAACCGCGATGAGCCGGCGCGCCGAATACCAGTTCGGCATCAACCTGACTCCTGGTCCCGACGGCCAGATCAGCTCCGGCATCGGCCAGGCGGTGGCCAAGGGCACGATCTCCCTGATCGCCCCGAACGAGACCATCGACCATACCGGCCAGACGGCGACGGTCGACGGGGTGGAAATCGAGTTCCAGTTCACGCCTGGAACCGAGGCGCCGGCCGAAATGAACTTCTATTTCCCGCAGTGGCGGATTCTGTGCATGGCCGAGAACGCCAACGCCACCATGCACAACGTCCTGACGCCGCGCGGGGCCCTGGTCCGGGACGCCAAGGTCTGGGCTGACGGGCTGAGCGATTCCATTGCGCTGTTCGGCGCCCGCACCGACGTGATGTTCACCAGCCATGGCTGGCCGCGCTTCGGCCGCGAGGTGATCGTCGACTACCTGTCCAGCCATCGGGACGCCTACAAGTATCTGCACGACCAGACGGTACGGCTGATGAACCAGGGCTATGTCGGCGAGGAGATCGCCGACCGGATCGCCCTGCCGCCGGTGCTGGCGCGGCAATGGTTCAATCGCGGCTATTACGGGACGATGAGCTTCAACAGCCGGGCGGTCTATCAGCGCTATATGGGCTGGTACGACGCCAATCCGGTCAATCTCGCCGCCATGCCGCCCGCCGAGGAGGCCAGGCGCTATGTCGAGGCGATGGGGGGCGCGAAAAAGGTCGAGGCCCTGGCGCGGGTTGCTCATGACAAGGGCGACTATGCCTGGGCCGCGACCCTGCTGAACAACGTCGTTCTGGCTGACCCGGCTGACAAGGGGGCCCGGGAAGCGCTGGCTGCGGCCTACGACCAGATGGGCTATCAGGCGGAAAGCTCGCTGTGGCGCAACATGTACCTGACCGGGGCCGCCGAACTTCGTGGCGGCGTTGCCGAGCCCCGCACCAACACCGCGGCCTTCGATGTGGTGCGCAGCCTGCCCAGCCAGATGATCTTCGACCTGATGGCGGTTCGGCTGGCGCCGGAGAAGGTCAAGGATGGACAGGTTTCAGTGATCTTCGCCTTCCCTGAGCGGAACGAGCGGTTCCTGGTGACGGTGCGCAATCAGGTCCTGATCGCCCGCCCGGCGGCCGCCGACGCCAGGGCCGACGCGACCCTGACCCTTCCCCGAGCCCTGTTCCTGCAGTCCCTGTTTACCGGCAAGTCCCTGGCCGGCGAGGTGCTGGCCGGCAACGCCAAGGCAGAGGGCGATGTCGGAGCCCTGCGGCGGCTGACCAGTTGGTTCGACGCGCCAAAGGGCGGCTTCCCGGTGATCACCCGACCGGAGTAGGATCGGCGGGTTCCTGCGGAGAGTGCGATGCTGACCCTGTTCTATGCCCCCGGATCCTGTTCGGACGCGTCGCGTATCGCGCTTGAGGAGGCCGGGGCGGACTATCAGGCGCTGAGGGTCGACCTGCGGGGCGGCGAGCAGAGGAATCCGGACTACCTTGCCCTCAATCCGAACGGCCGGGTCCCCCTGCTGGTCACCGAAGACGGGCCGATCAGTGAGACCGTGGCGATTTTGGGCTGGATTGCGCAGAGCTTCCCCGACGCGCAACTGGCGCCGGCCGACCCCTTCGGGTTTGCCCGGGCCCAGTCGTTCAATGCCTATATGGCCTCCACCGTGCATGTAGCCTACGCCCACAAGTTCAGAGGCCGCCGATGGGCTGACGATCCGGCCTGTCTCGCACATCTGACCTCAAAAGTGCCCCAGACGATGGCGGCCAGCTTCCAGCTCATTGAGGACGGTTTGCTGGAAGGGCCCTGGGTGCTGGGCCAACAGTTCAGCATCTGCGACGCCTATCTGTTCACCCTGGCCGACTGGCTGGAGGGGGCAGGCGTGGATCCTCACAGCCTGCCGCGTGTGCTGGATCACCGCGAGCGGGTGCGGGCGCGACCGGCGGTCCAGAAGGTTCTTGCTCAGCAGGCGGCCTAGTTTCGCCTTTGGCGCAAAACTCTTGCGCGATTTGGCTGGATTTTGTAGATCGAAGGCATGAATCGTCTGCGCGATCGTCAGCTTCTTCTCGGCCTGGGGCTTAGCCGCCCCTGGGTGTCCGCCTAGCTGCGCGAAACATCGCGGCGGGACGCTCAGGGGTAAAACGCCTCACCCGCCAATGCAGAGTTCGACGAAAGATTTTACCTCATGACTGTCATCGTACCCGGGACGCAACGCGTCATCGTATTCGACACCACCATGCGCGACGGCGAGCAATCGCCGGGCGCCTCGATGTCGCTGGATGAGAAGCTGGAGCTGGCCAAGATCCTCGAGGAGATGGGGGTCGATGTCATTGAAGCCGGCTTCCCGATCGCCTCCAACGGCGACTTCGAGGCCGTTCGCCAGATTTCGAGGATCGTCACCGAGAGCACCGTCTGTGGCCTGGCCCGCGCCGCCGCCGCCGACATCGACCGCTGCGCCGAGGCGATCAAGCCTGCTGCGCGGGGCCGTATCCACACCTTCCTGTCGACCAGCCCGGTTCACATGAAGTGGAAGCTGCAGATGGAGCCAGACGCGGTTCTGGAAGCGGTGACCGCCTCGGTCAGCCATGCCCGCAACCTGTGCGGCGACGTCGAATGGTCGGCCGAGGACGCAACCCGCACCGAGCGCGACTTCCTGTTGCGCTGCGTCGAGGCGGCGATCCGCGCCGGGGCGAAGACCATCAACCTGCCCGACACCGTCGGCTACACCTATCCCGAAGAGTATGGCGCCCTGTTCCGCGACGTGATCGCCAATGTGCCGGGGGCCGATGAGGTCGTCTTCTCCGCTCATTGCCACAACGATCTGGGACTGGCCGTGGCCAACAGCCTGGCGGCCATTCAGGGGGGCGCCCGCCAGGTAGAGTGCGCGGTCAACGGCATCGGCGAGCGGGCCGGCAATGCGGCGTTGGAAGAGATCGTCATGGCGCTGCGGGTGCGGGGCGAGACCCTGGGCTTCGACAGCGCGGTCGAGCCCCAGCACATCACCCGGGCCAGTCGCTATGTCTCCGCCATCACGGGCTTCCCGGTCCAGTTCAACAAGGCCATCGTCGGCAAGAACGCCTTCGCCCACGAGAGCGGCATCCATCAGGACGGGATGCTGAAGAACGCCGAGACCTACGAGATCATGCGCCCGGAGGATGTGGGGCAGGGCGCGACCAATCTGGTCATGGGCAAGCATTCGGGCCGCCACGCCTTCCGCGAGAAGCTGAAGGCTCTGGGTTATGAGCTGGGCCAAAACGCCCTGAACGAGGCCTTCGTCCGCTTCAAGGAACTGGCCGACAAGAAGAAGCACGTCTTCGACGACGACATTATCGCCCTGGTCGATGACGCCCTGGCGCGGGGCTCGGAGAAGATCCGGGTCGTCAAGCTGCGGGTCGTGGCCGGCACCGACGGCCAGTCAGCCGAGCTCTCGCTGGATATCGATGGCGAGGTGAAGACCGCCGAGGCGACGGGCGACGGCCCGGTGGATGCGGTGTTCAACGCCATTCACGCCATCGTCCCGCACGAGGCCGCCCTGCGCCTGTTCCAGGTGCACGCCGTGACCGAAGGCACCGACGCCCAGGCCCAGGTCTCGGTCCGGCTGGAGGAGGACGGCCGTATCGCCACCGGCCAGGCCGCCGACACCGATACCCTGACGGCCAGCGCCAAGGCCTATGTCAACGCGCTGAACAACCTCTTCTCCCGCAAGGAAAAGAGCCGGCCGGACACGGCGATCGCCAGCGGCTTCTGACGCTATCAGATCCGCTTCGTACGGCGCGCGGGGAGGGGCCTTCCCGCGCGGCCGCCCGGCTGCCTGCCATAGCGCGATGCAGCTGAAGGCTCCCCTGGCGAGACGAAGATGCTGTGGATACCTGTAACCATCGCCGCCGCCGGCTTTCAGGTTGCGCGCAACGCCGCCCAGCGGAGTTTGATGGGGGGAGCCGGTCCCTGGGGGGCGACCCTGGTGCGGTTTCTGTTCGGCCTGCCGTTCAGTCTTCTGTTCACGGCGATCGCCCTGACCCTGTTCCAGCATCGGTTTGTTTTCAGCCCGGCCTACCTGGGTTGGTCCGGGCTTGGCGCCTTCGCCCAGATCGGCGCGACGGCGGCGCTTCTGGTCGCGATGCACCGGTCAAGCTTCGCCCTCGGCACGGCGTTCCAGCAGAGCGGATTGCTGTTCGCCGCCCTGATCGGCTGGTTGGTCTTTGGCGATCACCTGTCGCTCATCGCCTGGATTGGAATCCTGCTCGCGACCGCAGCGCTGATCATCCTGTCCTGGCCCCGCAGGATAGACGGCCCTCGGGACTGGACCGCCGCCATGATGGGGACCTTGTCGGGGGCCAGTTTCGCGCTCTCGGCCAATGCCTTCAGACAGGCCGCTCTGGCGTTGGATCCGGCCCATGCCATTCCGGCCGCCATCACCACGGTCGCCGTGGTCCAGGCGGTCCAATCCGTGGCTCTGGGCGGATGGATGGCGGTCTTTGCGAGACCGGCGCTGGTGGCGGTGCTGCGCTCCTGGCGGGTGTCGCTTGGAGCGGGTCTCTTCGGCGCGCTCGCGTCCTCTGGATGGTTCACGGCGCTGGCCCTGTCGCCCGCCGGTCCGGTCAGGGCCGTCGGGGTCGTCGAGATGCCGATGGCGGCCTACGCCGGCGGGCGACTGTTCGCCGAGCGCTTGTCCCTGCGCCAATGGGTTTTGGGGGGTGTAACGGCCGCCGGCGTGCTGCTGGCCGCCCTCGCCTGACCGGTTATTGTCTGTCGGACGACAGTATCATCGCCGGTATCCCGCCCCGATGAGGCGCCCCGTCCAGAGGTTCCTCCGGCCCGGGGTAGAGGTCAGGGACAACTGACTTTAACCTCGGGGAAGATTGACCTTGAATTCAACACGTTCGCAGGGCAAACCGCCCATGTTCCGCGTGCATGCGACTGATTTGCGAAATGGGGGCCCCGGGGGCTGGTTTCGTTTGGTCACAGGCTTGCAGGGCAGCGTTCGCCCGTCCCGATTTGCTCCTGACCTCAAGGCCCTGAATGTTCGGCTCACTCTTCGGCGCCATCTCCAACGATATCGCCATCGACCTCGGCACCGCCAACACCCTCATCTACATGAAGGGCAAGGGGATCGTGCTCAACGAACCGTCGGTTGTCGCCCTGCGCAACATCGGCGGCCGCAAGAGCGTCCACGCCGTGGGCATCGAGGCCAAGCAGATGCTGGGCCGCACGCCGGGCCATATGGAAGCCATCCGTCCCATGCGCGACGGGGTCATCGCCGACTTCGAAGTCGCCGAGGAGATGATCAAGTACTTCATCCGCAAGGTTCACAATCGCAAGGGCTTCGTGAACCCCAAGGTCATCGTCTGCGTGCCGTCAGGCGCGACCGCCGTCGAGCGCCGGGCGATCAACGATTCCTGCCTCAACGCCTCCGCCCGCCGCGTCGGCCTGATCGACGAGCCGATGGCCGCGGCGATCGGCGCCGGTCTGCCGATCCATGAGCCGACCGGTTCGATGGTCGTCGACATCGGCGGCGGCACCACCGAGGTTGCGGTCCTGTCCCTGTCGGGCATCGTCTATTCGCGCAGCGTGCGGGTCGGCGGCGACAAGATGGACGAAGCCATCATCAGCTACATGCGTCGCCACCATAACCTGCTGATCGGCGAGACCACCGCCGAGCGCATCAAGAAGGAAATCGGCACCGCCCGTTCGCCGGCCGACGGCGAAGGTCTGTCGATCGACGTCAAGGGCCGCGACCTGATGCAGGGCGTGCCGCGCGAGGTTCGCATCTCCGAGAAGCAGGCCGCTGATGCGCTTGCCGAACCGGTCAACCAGATCGTCGAGGCCGTGAAGGTCGCCCTGGAGGCCACGCCTCCGGAACTGGCCAGCGACATCGCCGACAAGGGCATCATGCTGACCGGCGGCGGCGCCCTGCTGCGCGGCCTGGACGCCGAGATCCGCGACCACACCGGCCTGCCGGTAACCGTGGCCGATGATCCGCTGTCCTGCGTGGCGCTGGGCTGTGGCAAGGTTCTTGAACACCCCAAGTGGATGAAGGGCGTTCTGGAGAGCACCCTGGTCTAGAACTATCCAAGGCGCGGCGGGCTTTCCTCGCGGTATCGACAACAGGCCGTCGCGCTGCAGCATTCTCGAATCGGGACAAACGGATCCCGTTGGAGCGACAGGGTGGCGTTTCGCCAGGATACATTCGGCGATCTGAAGGTGCCCCTGGCCTGGACCGCGGGGGTGGCTCTGGTCGTCTGTGTGGTCATCGCCATCGCCCTGATGTTGTCGGACCGGCGCGGCGCTGTTGAAGGCACGGCCCAGGCCGCGACGCAGCAGGTCTCGGACACGGTCGTCACCCCTGTCAGCGATGTCCTGTCCACGCCCGGTCGCTGGATCTCCGGCGGATTCGACTGGATCGGCAGCTATTGGGATGCGGCGGGCGAGAACCGGCGGCTGAAGGTCGAACTTCAGGAGACGCGGCGACTTGAAGCCCGCGCCGCCGCCCTTTCCCTCGAGAACAACCGCCTTCGCGCCATCCTCAATGTTCAGACCGAACCGGCGATGCCGATGGTCACCGCCCGCGTGGTGTTCGACGGCCGGGGTCCCTATCGCAGAGCCCAGCTGGCCAATGCCGGCAGCGACAAAGGGGTGGCCGTCGGATTCCCGGCGATCAGCGAGCGCGGCGTGATCGGCCGGGTTATCGGAGTCTCGCCCAACGCCAGCCGGATCCTGCTGTTGAAAGATGCGTCGTCGCGGACGCCGGTGATGATCGCGCGGACCAACGCCCGGGCCATTCTTACGGGTGACGGGGGGGACAATCCCCGCCTCGACAACCTGCGGGGCGCTGATCCGGTTCAGGATGGCGACCGGGTCCTGACCAGCGGCGATGGCGGTGTTTACCCCGGCGGCCTGCCGGTCGGCCGGGCGGTCAAGGGCCTGGACGGCAAATGGCGCGTGGCGCTGGATTCCGACTCCGCGCCGCTGGACTGGGTGCGGATCATCCAGTTCCGCGATTTCTCCCAGTTGGCCGACGCCAAGGCGCTGGACCGCACCGCCATGCCGGATGTGATTACCGAGGCGCCCGCCGCCCGCCGCCAGCCGGAAGC
>Ga0209066_10000210_pt1 | contig 90117 bp, 89 predicted proteins | sample All_14_2_FD_187198 | JGI IMG/M metagenome (GOLD analysis project Ga0209066, IMG submission 187198) | Freshwater microbial communities in response to fracking from Pennsylvania, USA - Allegheny Zone_MetaG_DW_15 (SPAdes) (version 2) ...
ATGCGGCGGCGTCGCGGCTAACACCCGGGGCATTGTCTTCAAAGGAGCTTCGCCATGGTTGCGATCGGCGTCATCGGCCTTTTCCTGGCCGCCCTCATCGGCCTGAACCTGTACGAATTCGGCCGGATGGACTGATCTCCTTCGAGGCTCCGGAGCGCCTTCGATGAAGGGCGTCGCCCTGATCACCGCCTCGGCCCGCCGGATCGGCCGGCTGCTGTCGCTTGCGGCGGCGGAGGCGGGCTACGACCTTGCCCTGCATCACCGCTCGACGCCGGAAGACGCCCTGTCGCTGGTCGCCGAGGTGGAGGCCATGGGCCGCCGGGCCATTGTGCTGCCGGCGGATCTGACCGCTCCCGGCGCTCCTGGGGCGCTGATCGCGGCGGCGGGCGAGCTTGGGCCGGTGACCCTGCTGGTCAACAACGCCTCCCTGTTCGAAGACGATTCCCTGGCGACAGTCACCGCCGACGCTCTGGACGCCCATATGGCGGCCAATCTGACGGCGCCGGTGCTGCTCTCCCAGGCCTTCGCCGCCGCCCTGCCGGCGGGGGGCAGGGGTCTGATCGTCAATCTCCTCGACCAGCGGGTCTGGCGGCCCAATCCCCTGTTCTTCAGCTACAGCCTGTCAAAGGCCGCCCTCTGGCACGCGACCCGGACCATGGCCCAGGCGCTGGCGCCCGCCGTCCGCGTCAACGCCATCGGCCCGGGCCCGACCCTGCCCTCGGTGCATCAGGTCCCTGGCGAGTTCGAGGCCGAGGCCGCCGGTACGCCGCTGGCCCATCCCGTCGACCCGGCCGAGATCGCCGCCGCCCTGCGCTATCTGATTGACGCGCCGTCGGTCACCGGCCAGATGATCGCCGTCGACGCGGGTCAGCATCTGGGCTGGCGGACGCCCGATATCGTCGACCCCAAAGCGTGAGGGCCCGATGGCCGCAGCTCCCCTGACCGCCCCGTCCGACTCTCCGTCAGCGCCTGACCTCGAGGGCAAGGTGGTGACCAGCAGGATCTTCGTGCGCGGCATCAAGATCGAGGCCGAGGTCGGGGTCTATCCACACGAGCGGGGCCACACCCAGCCGCTGGTGGTTGATGTCGAACTGGATGTCGCCTGGGCCGGCGCCGGCCGTCTGGCCGATACCGTCAACTATGAAATGGTCGTCGAGGCGGCCCGGGCGGTCGCCGCCGAGGGCCATATCGAACTGGTCGAGCTGTTCGCTGAACATCTGGCCGCCCGCTGCCTTGTCGAGCCCCGGGTGACCCGGGCCCGCATCCGGGTGGAAAAGCCCCTCGCCCTGGCGCCCCACGCCGCCGCGGCCGGTGTTGAAATCACCGTGGTGCGGGCCTGACGGGCCTGACCCATGCGGCCCGGCTGGGGCCCTTCCAGCCGGAGACGGTCTGGACGCTTGAGCCTGGCGTTCTGGTCGAGGCGCGCGGTCGGCGGGTGCGGCGCATCGATCTGTCGACCGTGCGCCGCCTGCATCTGACCCCCGCCAAGGGCGGTCTGGCCGCCGGGGCGATCCTGGGCCTGCCGCGCGGACAGATGGGCGTCTTTTCCGGTCAGGCCCTGACGCTTCAGGCCGGACCGGCCCCGGCCTCCTACGCACCCTTCATCGCCGCCCTGGCGCGGGAAGTGGCCGCCGCGGCGCCGACGGCCCGCTACACGGTTCCGGCGGTCGCCACCCAGGGCACGGTGCTGGGAACGGCGGCTCTGCTCGGCGGCGGGGCGGTGGCGCTGGGCGTCTTCTCGATCAGCGCCGGACAGACGGACATCGGTCTGGCCCTGGCCTCACGTCTGCTGTTTGTCGCCATCCTGGCGCTGGCCCTGCAGCCGTGGCTCGATCGCAGGGCGGGGCGGTTCGAGCCCCTGAACATACCGCCGGGCCTGCTGGGCGGCTGAATCGGACAAGGTGACACCGTATTCATTTGCGGAACCGGCCCCGCAGCCCAACATTGTGCTCATGCGCCATTCCGGCGCCGGAGCATAGAAACCCCAAGATGACCGACAGCGTCACCGTCGCCCGCCCACACGAAGACAGGGTGGTCCCGGCCGTGATCTACGGCCTGTATCTGTTTGGCGTGTTTTCCGCCCTGATCACCGTCTTCATCGGTCTTATCATCGCCTATGCCCAGCGCGGCTCGGCCGGTGAACGGATGGAGACCCACTATACCTTCCTGATCCGGACCTTCTGGCTCAGCATCGGCTGGTTCCTCATCGGCGTCGCCCTGCTGGTCTTCGGTCTGCCCCTGCTGGTGGTGCTGATCGGCCTGCCGATGATGATCGCCGGCGGTCTGATCCTCAGCGTCGTTGGCGTCTGGTTTGTCGTCCGCTGCGGCCTCGGCATCTACTACCTGGCCCAGGACGAACCCTATCCGCGGCCCATGAGCTGGCTGATTTAAAGGCATTCAGGCCGTCCGGCGCCCGCCGGGCGGTCTTCCGCCGTCTCTGGCGCCCCCTGACGGTTGAGCCGCTTTGACCTGAGGCGTTTCAACCCGAACCTTTGCCGCGGGCAGGGACGGGGAGATAGATCGTCATGGTCGCGCGACTGATCGGATTGTTGCTGGGGCTGGTTATCGGGGCCGCCGGCTGGATTATCATCAAACCTCTCGGGGATGTCGGACCGGCTCTGCCGGCGATCGACCTGGCCCAGTTCGAGGACCTGCGGGCCCTGATCGGCTGGGGCGCGCTGGGGCTCGGCGCCCTGGCCATCGTGGTCAATCTGATGCCCGGCGATCGGTCGACAAAGCGTTCGACGTCCGCGGCCAAGCCGCTGAGCTTTGCCGATGACGCGCCCGCCACGCCGGTGTTCAACCCGGCGCCGGAAGCGCCGCTGACCCTGGCCCCCGAGCCCACGCCTGCCCCCGCGCCGGTGGCGACACCGGTCCGCCGCGCTGACCTGCCGCCGGTGGCGCCCGGGCCTGATCCGTCAGGCCCGCCGCAGGAGACCTTCGGTCAGCTTCGCGCCACGTTGCGCAACGTCGTTCGGGAAGAAAACTGGAGCGAGGCCGGCAATATTCTCAAGCGCCTGCCCGCCCTGGCGCTGACCCACCACGACCGTATGGCCGCCGCCCAGGATCTGGGTGATTTCTGCCGGGGTCAGGGACGGGTGGAGGACGCCTCCGAGGCCTATGGCCAGTCCCTGTCCTATGCCCGTCTGCTGCACGAGATCGAGCCCGAGGATCCGGTGGCCGCCGCCGATCTGGCCGGGGCCCTGATCAATGTCGGCGACATGGCCTGCGACGAGGGTCGGGTCGACGCCGGACTGGGCGCCTATGAGGAAGCCGTCGCCCTGCGCCGCCGACTGGTCAGCGACAACGGCAACCGCCGACTGGACCGCCGCGCCCTCAGCATCGCCCTGGAACGTCTGGCCGATGCGCGGGAGGATCGCGGTCATCGCGTCCGGGCCCTCGACCTCTATCGCGAAAGCCTGGAGCTGGCCGGTCATCTGGCGGCGGAGGACCCCCAGCGGTTCGGCGCGGAGCTGCAGAGCACCCGCACCCGCCTGAGCGAACTCGAGTCCCGTCTCTCGGTTTGATCAGACCGCGCCGCTCAGCCGCCGACGAGGAAGTGGGCGCGCAGGGCGGCGATCGGCTGGGCGCGTTGCTCCTGCCAGGCCTCGACATGGACGTTGGCGATGCGCCGGCCGACCTTTTTGATGTCGGCCCTGGCATAGGTGGTCAGGGAGCGGCCGGAGCGCAGGTACTCGACCGAGACGTCAATCACCCGGGGCTGGCGTTCCTCGCCGCCCTTGACCGACAGCTGGGCAAGCGCGGTCATTTCCATGAAGGCGCCCAGCACCCCGCCGTGGATGGCGGGCAGCACCGGATTGCCGATGATGTGCTGGCCAAAGGGCAGGATCATCGTCATCTCATCGCCGGCCAGTTCCGCCCGCACGCCGAGGAAACGGGCGTAGGGAATGCGTTCCAGCATGGCCTGCAGGCGGTCGTTGGCGTCGCTCATTTCGCAGGCCCTTTCGCCATTTTGGGCGCGCCGAGGAAGGGCTTGCCGGCGCTGGAGTCCAGCATGAAGGCGGCCTGGGCCGCGGCGACCGGATCGTCCGGCGACTCGTCGTAGGCGACGGCCCGGACAAAGGCGACCGAGCGGGTCACCTTGTAGCATTCGGCCCGGGCGTAGATCGGCTTGTGGGGCGTGGCGGCCCGCATGTAGTCGATGCGCAGGTCGAGGGTGGCGATGATCTTGAACTCGGTCATGGCCAGATGCACGGCCGAGCCGCAGCAGTGATCGAGAAGCGTGGTGACCACCCCGCCGGCGATGACGCCGGTGTCGGGATCACCGACCATGATCTCCTTGTAGGGCGCCATCATGGTGGCGGCCCCGCCCTCCATGCTGACCAGCTCGAACCCCATTTCGCGGGCGTGGGGGCTGCCTTGGCTCATGCCCTGGGCGATATTGGTCTTGATGTCGTTGTCGCTCATGCTCCGGTCATAAGCAGCAATGCTCCCCTTATCCAGTGGCTGCGCTATATCGGCGGATCAACGGGAGCCAATCCGCGCCCGGGACGTATCAGCCCTGTGATCAAGCCTGAACATCTCCTCTGTCCGACCCCGGCCGGGCTCTATTGTCCGCCCGGCGACTTCTATGTCGATCCGGTGCGGCCGGTGGACCGGGCGGTGATTACCCATGGCCACGCCGACCACGCCCGCTCCGGCCACGGCTCGGTGCTGGCCACGCCCGAGACGCTGGCGATCATGGCGGTGCGCTACGGCGAGGACTTCGCCGGGATTCGGCAGTCCTCTCCCTATGGCGAGACCACCACCCACAACGGCGTCGAGATCAGCCTGGCCCCCGCCGGCCATGTGCTGGGCTCGGCCCAGGCTGTGGTCCGCTGGAAAGGTCTGACCATGGTGGTCAGCGGCGACTACAAGCGCCGCCGGGATCCGACCTGCACGGCCTTCGAGCCGGTGCCCTGCGACGTCTTCATCACCGAGGCGACCTTCGGCCTGCCGGTCTTCACCCATCCCGAGGACGCCGGCGAGATCGCCAAGGTCACCGCCAGCGTCGCCCAGTTCCCGGAGCGGACGCATCTTCTGGGCGCCTATGCGCTGGGCAAGGCGCAACGGGTCATCTGTCTGCTGCGCGAGGCGGGATGGACGCGGACCATCTTTGTCCATGGGGCCATGGACCGTCTCAATCAGCTGTATCAGGACCATGGCGTCGACCTTGGCCCCATCGCCCCGGCGACCATCGAGACCGGCCGGGATTTCGCCGGCGAGATCGTCGTCTGTCCACCGTCGGCCATGGCGGATCGCTGGAGCCGTCGCTTCGCCGACCCGATCAGCGCCTTCTGTTCCGGCTGGATGAGCGTCCGCGCCCGGGCCCGACAGCGCGGCGTCGAACTGCCGCTGATCATCAGCGACCATGCCGACTGGACCGAACTGACCGATACCCTGGCCGAACTCTCCCCCGGCGAGGTGTGGATCACCCACGGCCGCGAGGAAGGCCTGCTGCGCTGGTGCGAACTGCGCGGCCAGCCGGCCCGGGCGCTCGCCCTGGTTGGCTATGAGGATGAGGACGCCGAATAGGCGTTTACGCATATCGTCGGTCTGTTACCTTGACCTAAGGGGCGTTCAGCCTTCGGCGGCGGTCGTTCTCTGCGCGCGCCCAACGGGGACAATTAATGGCCAGACGCGCCGCCCAGCCTTATCGCCGCCTCGACGCCAGCATGGTGGCGGGGACGGCTGACAAGCTTGCTGACCGGGTGCGGGAGCGATTTCCGGCCTCGGGGCTCGCCGGGGTCGCCGAAGAGCTGGCGACCAACGCCCGGGCGGCGGGCCGACAGGCCCATGGCCTGACCCGCCCCTACTACGGTCTGCGTCTGCTGGTGTTTCTGGTCGTCGCCCTGGGTCTCAGCGCCCAGGTCTGGGCGCTTGCCGGGATCGACTGGTCAAGCCTGCTGAGCGCCCCCGGCCATGACATCGTCGATCTGACGCCGGTCATCGAGTCCGCGGTCAATCTGCTGGTGCTGATGGCCGCCGGCGCCTGGTTTCTGCTGACCCTGGAGGAGCGCTGGCGGCGAGCCCGTGTCCAGCACTGGCTGCATCAGCTGCGCGCCTTCGCCCATGTGGTGGACATGCATCAGCTGACCAAGGACCCCACGGTCATTCTCAATCCAGGGCCGTCCACCCAGTCATCGCCGCAGCGGACGATGAGCCGCTTCGAGCTGGCGCGTTATCTGGAGTATTGCGCCGAGATGCTCAGTCTGACCGGCAAGCTGGCGGCGGTGATGGCCGGCGAGAGCAGCGACCATGTGATCATCGCCGGGGCCAGCGACGTGGAGAACCTCTGCACCGATCTGGGGCGCAAGGTCTGGCAGAAGATCATGATCCTGGGCGAGCTGGACGAGCGCGGATAGCGCCGTTGCGGGCTTCGACACGCGATCCTCGCGGATCGCTACTCCGCATGACGCACGATGTCAGGCCGCCGGTTTTTCCCGCCGGCGCAGCCGCGCCAGCCGCCGCAGACGCCGCCAGAAGCGGGTCTTTTCCGGCTCGGGATAGGGCTGCAGATTCTTGAAGAACTCCTCGGCGCAGGAGCGCCATGAGAACTTCTCGGCGAAGGTGCGCACCACCGCCCGGTCAAGATCGAGACAGGCCAGGCAGGCTTCCTTCAGACCGTCCGTCCGCCCCTCGGCCAGCACGCCGGCGTTGGAGCCCGGAATGATGTCGATCGGGCCGGGGGCCGAGAAGGCCGCGACCGGGGTGCCGGCGGCCATGGCCTCCAGGATCACCAGGCCGAAGGTGTCGGTCAGGGACGGGAAGACGAAGACGTCGGCGCAGGCGAAATAGGCGGCCAGTTCGTCGCCGAACTTGGCGCCGGCAAAGACCACTTCGGGATACTTCGCCGCCAGTTCATCGCGCTGGGGACCGTCGCCGACGACCACCTTTGTGCCGGGCAGGTCGAGACAGGCGAAGGCCTCGATGTTCTTCTCGACGGCGACCCGGCCGACATTGAGGAAGATCGGACGCTTCAGGTCCTTGAAGATGTCGGGTTCGCGCCGGGCCGGATTGAAGGTCTCGGTATCGACGCCGCGCGACCAGGGCGAGATGTTGCGGAAGCCGTGGGCCTCCAGCTCGTCGCGCATGGTCGGGGTCGCCACCATCAGCCGCCCCGACGGCTTGTGGAACCACTTCATATAGGCATAGCCCGCCGACAGCGGCAGCGGCAGCCGGGCGGAGACATATTCCGGAAAACGGGTGTGGTAGCTGGTGGTGAAGGGCAGCTTCCATTCCAGACAGACCCGCCGCGCCGCCAGGCCCAGCGTGCCTTCCGTGGCGATGTGGATCGCCTCGGGCTCGAACTCCTTGAACCGTTCGCGCACGGCCTCGTCGGCGCCGATCGCCAGGCGGATTTCCGAATAGGTCGGCAGCGGGATGGTCTTGAACTGGTCGGGGCTGATCACCTCGACCTCATGTCCCATGGCGCGCAGTTCGGCGATCACCCGGGTGAGGGTGCGGACAACGCCATTGACCTGGGGCTCCCAGGCGTCGGTAGCCAGAAGAATGCGCATCAGGCGGCAGCGGTCTCGGGGACTGAATCGGTCATGGTCCGGTGGATCATGGACCACGACCGCTCCCTGGCCCACTCAATGATGTGCAGGCGGCCGTCAAAATCTTCCGCCAGGGCGGTGCAGCTTTCGACCCAGTCGCCGTCGTTGATGTAGAGGATGTCGCCGATGGTGCGCATCTCGGCCTTGTGGATGTGGCCACAGATGACCCCGTCCGCGCCGCGCCGGCGGGCCTCTTCGGCGACCGCCTCCTCGAACTTTTCGATGAACTGCAAAGCGTTCTTCACCTTGACCTTCAGGAAAGCCGAAAGGCTCCAGTATCCCATACCCATCCGGCGCCGGGCGCGGTTGAGCAGGGTGTTCAGCATCAGGAGGGTTCTATAGGACCAATCGCCGAGGAAGGCGAGCCAGCGCGCATGCTGAACCACGCCATCAAACTCGTCGCCGTGGGTGACGAGGAAGCGCCGCCCGTCCGCCGTCTCATGCAGACAGTCCCGGGCCACCACGACGCCGCCGAAATGGACGCCGCAGAAGTCGCGTCCGAACTCGTCGTGATTGCCGGGAACATAGGTGACCACCGTCCCCTTGCGGGCCATCCGCAGGATCTTCTGGACGACGTCGTTGTGGGCCTGGGGCCAGAACCAGCCGCCCTTCAGCTTCCAGCCATCGACGATGTCGCCGACCAGATACAGCTGCTCGCATTCGACGTGACGAATGAAATCCAGCAGCAGTTCGGCCTGACACCCCCGGGTGCCGAGGTGGATGTCGGACAGAAACAGGCTTCTGTAGCGACGGACAACTGGCTCGGTGCTCATATTCCGCCCCCGGAAAAGGCTGCAATCGCCCAGCGGCTAGGCTGATTGCGTGTCATTCTCATGAAATGACCCGCAGGCAGGCCGTTGTGCGTTGCGGCAGGCCCCGCGGAACCCTAGATCGCCAGCCATGGAACTGCAGCAAAAAGACCGTGACACGCCCAAGTCCCGCCGGACCCGGGCCCGCATTCTGCAGGAGGCGATCGGGGTGATCGCCGACCAGGGCTATGCCGCCGCGACCAACGCCGCCGTCGCCGAAGCGGCGGGCATCACCCGGGGCGCCATGCTCTATCATTTCCCCACCCGCGAGGCGCTTCTTCAGGGCGTGGTCGCCGAGCTTCAGGCCGAGCGCTCGGAGCTGTTCCGCCGGGCCGCCGAAGACCTGCCGCCGGGCGCCGATGTGACAGAGCATGCCATCGACAGCTACTGGGGCCTGCTGCGCCATCCGGCCTTCACCGCCTTCACCGAACTGGAGATGGCGGCCCGCACCGATGCGACGGTCGCCGACTTGATCGCCCCGGCCCGCGCCGAGTTCGACCGCGCCCAGATCGGCGACCATTTCCTGAAAATGCTGCACGCCGGCGCCGGTCCCCGCTTCCAGGCCAGCCGCGATCTCGCCCGCTTCATGCTGGAGGGGCTGGCCCGCGCCAACCTGACCTACGACGGCGACGCCCGCATCGAGCGGCTGCTGACGGTCATCAAGCGGGCGACCCACATGCTCAATCGCAAGGGCGGCGTCACTGACCTCTGGCCGGACTGACGGCCCGGGGGGCTATCCGCCCTTGATACGGACCCGCGCCCGGGCCTCCCGGCCATCCTGGTCGATCACCGAGACGGAATAGAAGCCGGCGGCTTCCGGTCGCCAGACCGCCCGTCCGCTGACCTGATCCAGGGCGACAGGGCGACCATCAACATACCAGCTCAGACCCTCGCCCCCGGCGGCCAGAACCAGGCCCCTGGACTTTGGACCGAAGGCCTCGACCTGAACCGTCGCCTTGTCCGGCGGGAAGATCAGGCGCGGACCGGCGTTGGCTTTTTCCAGACGTTGCAGGGCGCCGGGCGCGGCCTTGGGTCTGATCGGCGGCGGGGCGCTGGGGCCCGAGGCGACGAGGTCAGCGACATCGAACAACAGGGGCAGGGCCGCCTCGCGGCCGGTCAGACCGCCGCGCGCCCCGCCGTCGGCCCGGCCCGTCCAGACGATGATCACATAGCCGCCCGCCACCCCTGCGGCGACGGCGTCGCGAAAGCCGTAGGAGGTGCCGGTCTTGAAGGCCATGGCGGGACCGTTGCGGGTCAGGGCCGAGGGGATGCGACCCTTGGGCCCGGGCGCATCACGCAGGATATCCAGCACCTGCCGGGCGGCCTTGTCGCCGACCAGCCGGCGCCCGCCGCGCGTGCGATTCCGCTGCTCGGCCTGCCGGGTGAAGGCCAGCGGCTTGGCCAGGCCGTTGTCGCCGAGCGCGCAGTAGAGGACCGCCAGATCGCGCAGGGTGATGCCTTCACCGCCCAGGGCGATGGCGAGGCCGGGGTCCGGCGTCGCCGACTGCGGCCGATGCAGCCTGACGCCGGCGCCTTCAAGCCGGCCGAGGAAGCTGGCCGGGCCGACCTTCTCCAGCATCGCCACGGCGGGCACGTTCAGGGAATGGGCCAGGGCCTCGCCGGCGGTCACCTCGCCGCGAAACACCCGGTCGAAGTTTTCCGGTTGATAGTCCGAGAACCGGGTGGCGACGTCCTGGATCTTGGTGTCCGGCGCGGCGGCCCCGTCATCGAAGGCCATGGCGTAGATAAAGGGCTTGAGCGCCGATCCCGGCGACCGCAGGGCCCTTGTCATGTCGATCCAGCCGCCCGGGCGATCAAGGCCGCCGGAACCGACGAGGGCCCGGACCGCCCGGCCGTCGATCTCCACGACCATGATCGCAACCGTCGCCTCCAGGCCCTGGGTGCGGGCATAGGCGGCGGCCAGCGGCTCCAGCCGCGCCTGCAGTCCGGCGTCGATGGTGCTGTTGACGGTGGCGGTTCCGACCGGCGCGGCCCTGGCCAATTGGCCCGACAGATGCCAGGCCTGGCTGGGAAAGGCGGCGCGTCCGGGCAGGGTTTCGGTCTCCGCTTCCAGGGCGACCGGTTCGCTGATCAGTCCGGCGCGGATCATCCGCGACAGGACCTGCGCCCGGGCGCGCCGGGCGCCGTCGGGAAACCGGTCGGGCCGCCGGCTCTCGGGCGCCTGGGGCAGGGCGATCAGCAGGGCCTGTTCGCCAGGGGTCAGGCTTTCGGGTTCGTGGCCGAAGTAGGAGAGGCTTGCCGCCCGCACCCCCTCCAGATTGCCGCCATAGGGCGCCAGGGTCAGGTACAGGCCAAGGATCTCCCGCTTGCTGAGCCGGGCTTCAAGCTGCATCGCCCGGACCATCTCGATCAGCTTGCTGGGCAGGGTGCGGGGACGAGGCTCCAGCAGCCGGGCCGTCTGCATGGTCAGGGTCGAGGCGCCGCTGCTGATCCGTCCACGGATGAGGGCGGACCCCGCCGCCCGGAACACCGCGAAAGGATCGACGCCGGGATGAAGCCAGAAGCGTCCGTCCTCGATGGCGATCAGCCGCTTCTGGAAACTCTTGTCCGTGCGGTCCAGATCGGCGCGGATCCGCCAGCGACCGTTCTCGACCGGCAGGGCCCGCAGCCAGGCGCCGTTGCGGTCGACGGTCACCGGCGATGAGCGCATCGCCCGGCCCATGTCCGGCGGAAACGCCAGATCAAGGCCCGCCAGAACCACCTGCAGACCCATCAGGACGATCAGCCCGCGCACGAGGTGAGGCACGGCCCGCGCGCGACGGGACGGCGCTGAACCGGAGGTCATCGCCGCCTCATCGGGCCGACCGGCCGCTGCACAGATACGCCATCACCCGTCGTCCTGCTTCGCCCCCTACTGGGCCGCGATGGTCACCCGTCCGGCCCCGCCGCGTCCGTTGATCGCCGGACGATACATGTCCCGCGCCTCCGGTCCGGGGAAGAAGAAGTCCCCGGGGGTCACCGCCCGGGCGACATAGGCCAGGGCGTAGGGGCGATTGCCGCCAAGATCCATGGCCGCGATGTAGCGATCGTCGCGGGCTTCCTGGATATCGGCGCCGGTCAGGTCGCCGAGGAAGCGGAAGGGTCCGTCCTTGGCGTCTTCGGGGCTGAGCACAGTCTCGACCTCGAAGCCGGCGGGCAGGGCGTCATCAACCACCAGCGCCATGGTCCGGCCCTGACTGGAGCGTCCCGACAGCCTGATGATGATCCGGTCACCTTGTCTGACATTGGCCAGGTCGACCGCGCCGCCCTGCAGGGTGAACAGTTGCTTGTCGATGCTGATCCCGTTCGAGCCCGCGCCCGGCGAGACGATGGTCGTGCCGCGCACGGTGACGGTGCGCCACAGGGCCCCGCCGCCGCGATTGACGAACTTCGCCTCGCTCAGCTTGCCGACCGCCCAGCGGGGCGCGCCCGCCGCGGGGGTCAGGGTGGTGACGCCGCTGGCCTCGATCTTCACCGGCCCGGCCGCCTTCATCATCGCCGAGGCCGCCTGCAGCAGTCGCGCCTGCTCCTGGGTGTTGAGGCTGTCGGGGTCGCGGACGACGCCTTCCAGCCGCTTGACCAGGGGTTTGGCCAGATCGCCTTCGCCGGCTTCATAGGCGTAGGCGATGACCGCCGCGATGTCGCGCAGCGGGCTCTGGTACCAGTCAACTTCGTCGCGGTAGCCGAGCTTGGCCACCGCCCCCTTGATTGCCGAGCGGGCCCGGGCCTTGTCGCCCATCAGGGCCAGACCGGCCCCGACCTGGGCGCGGGCGACGGGATTGTCGTCCTTCTTCATCTGGACGTCATGCCACCAGCGCAGACGCGCCAGATCGCCGTGCCCGGACTTGGCCAGCACATAGAGGGCGTAGGCCGAAGCGCGCGAGCGCATCCGTTCGGTGGCCTTCTTGGCCTCTTCCTCATTGCGGCCCCACCAGGCCGGATACTCGGTGCGATAGCTGACCGAGACCCAGCCGTCGGGACGGCTGATGGCCTTCATCGCCGACAGCGCCCGATCCATGGCGCTGTCCGGCACCGGGGCGCCGCGCTGCTTGGCTTCCCAGAGGAAGTCGGTGGCGTAGGCGCCCAGCCAGGCGTCAGCCTGACCATCGCCCACTCGCCAGAGCCCGAAGGCGCCGTCGAGGGTCTGGCGATCCAGCAGCTTGCCGACCGCCTCATTGAGCCCGGCGCTCGACTGCCGCTGCTTGGGATCGGCGGCCACTTCGCCCGCATAGAGCAGGGGATAGGCGACAGAGACCGTCTGTTCGGTGCAGCCGTAGGGATAGCGCGACAGGGCCGCGGCGATCGCCGCCGGGTCAAAGCCGCGGATCGGCGAGTAGCTGACCTGCAGCGTCACATCGCCCGCCGCCATGCCGGCCAGCAGATCGCCCGACGGGGACCAGGTGGCCCCCGGCTGCTGCAGTTCGGTGGTGGTGCGGGTGGTGGCGCCCCAGCCCAGACGGCTCTGGATGGGGTAGGACTTGGCGGTCGAGAACTCCGGCCCGTTGACCTTGAAGCCGATCTCGCCGACCCCGATCCGGTCAGGCGCCAGGAAGGGTATCTTCTCGGCGATCCTCTGGCCCAGCGCCAGGCGAAGGACCTTCTTGAAGGTCATCACGATGCCGCCGCTGGCGTTGGTCTCGACGGTATAGTCGCCGGCCTTGCCCTCGACATTGTGCAGTTCGAGCGTCGCATAGGGCTTGTCGCCCGGACTCAGGAAGCGAGGCAGGTTGAGGTCGGCGACCACCGGCTCGCGCACGGTCATCGGCTTGCTGGCCGAGCCGACGGCTTCATCGGTCCAGGCCACGGCCATGACCCGCAACTCGCCGTTGAAGTCGGCGGCGGGCAGCTTGATCTTCGCCTTGCCGAACAGATCGGTCTCGACAATGCCCGACCACAGGGCCACCGACTTGATCGGCGTCACCGTCAGCCCCTCGCCGCCAAGCTGGTCAGCGCCGAAGTTGACGTTGGCCGGAGCGCCGAGGTTGGGGTCCAGCAGACGGCCGTAGTCGTCACGGTAATCGAGGGTCAGGGCCCGCTTGCCGAAATACCACTTTGTCGGATCGGGGCTGGAGAACTTGGTCAGCCGCAGGATGCCTTCATCCACCGCCGCAACGGTGACCCGGGCCCGCTGTCCGACGCCAAGTCCCCTGATCTGGACTGGCACCTCGACATCAGCCTTGGCGTTCAGCTTTTCAGGCGTGCCCAGTTCGACGGTCAGCTTGCGCTTGCCCGGATCGAGCGGGACATAGAGCAGACCCAGAGCCCGACGCGGTTTGGGCGTCGCCACCGGATCGCGGGGCTGGATGACGCTGACCAGCACATAGGCGCCGCCGCCCCAGGCCGCCGAGGTCTTCAGCCGCAGGGTCGTGCCGCCTTCCGGCACGGTGAAGGTCTTGAAATCGATGACCCGGTCGGTGGCCACGGCCACCTGGGCCTCCCCGGCGTAGGGGCTCTTGATGGTCAGGTCGATGGTGTCTCCCTGCCCCGGCGTGGCGGTGGCCAGGCCGATGCGGACAAAGTCGGGCGCCTCGCCGTCGCGGGCCGGGCTGCCCCAGCCGGCGGCGAAGCGGATGACCGTTTTCGCGCCGCCGGGACCTTCCAGCTCAAGGCGGTAGTCGCCCCATTCCAGACGGCGACCGATCTTGGCCGCAGCCCCGGCCCCGACTTTCAGCTCGCCCTTGGTGATCACCGCGTCACGGCTGGTCCGCCGCCATTGCCAGCGTCCGTCCTGCTGGAACCAGTCATAGTCCCAGTTCTCGCTGATCAGGGTGTAGGTCCCGGCAGCGGCGATGCGCTTGCCGTCGGAGTCGACGGCGATGACGTCCAGCCCCATGGCCGGTCGCGAGCCGCCGCCTTCGGCCTCATCCACCTTGACGCCGAGATAGACAGGCTTGGTGCGGACCTTGAGGAACAGGCTCTCGCGAACCGGCCGACCACCGGGTTCGAACACCGAGGCGGTGACCGTGGCCTTCAGCGGCTGGGCGGTGTCGCCCGCCTCACTGCTGTTGACCGCCAGCACCGCGCGGCCCTCGCCGTCGGTGACCGAGGAGCCGAGTTCGAGGAACTTCTCCTGGAAGCCGTCCTTCTCGTCGCCCCAGCGATAGTCCTTGAAGGCCGGGAAGGGATTGGGGTCGGCGGCCAGTCGGGCCTCGCCCTGGGTCTGCAGGCCGGCGCCGGCGGCCCCGTAGAGGAACCGGGCGGTGACCGCCACCTGACGGGTCTCGCCGGCGGTCACGGGAACGGCCTTCCTGCCCTCGGTGTCGACGGCCAGGCGCTGGGGCGCAAAGTCCTCGACCGAGAAGCTCAGTTCGCCGGAGGGACGCTCGATCCCCTCGATCTGAAGCCTGGCCGTCCAGCGGCCGCGCGGCGCGCTCTTGGGCAGGGCAATGTCCCGAGACAGGGCGCCGTTCGGGGCGCCCTCGAAGGCGTAGCGCTTGTATTCGACGCCGGAGGGGCGGCGGATGATGATCTCGCCCTTGCGGTCCTTGACCGCCCGCGACTGCAGGTCCCGCACCAGGGCGGTCAGATGTACTGTCTCGCCCGGGCGATAGATGCCGCGATCGGCATAGAGATAGCCGTCGATCTCGGAGCCGGCGACGCGGCCGCCGGTCTCGTCGGCGTCGGGCGAGGGGCCGTTGCGGCCGCCGACGCCCTGTTTCGACAGGTCCACGGGCGAGCGATAGAGGTCGAGCACGGCCAGATCGCCCTGCGAGCCATAGGCCATGACCATCCGGGGCTTGAGGGCGTTCTCGCCCTTCAGCAGCGGACGCAGGAACCGCACCCGGCCCTCGCTGTCACTGGTGGCCTCGGCCAGATCCTCGCCGTTGGCGGCGACCAGGGCGACGCGCACGCCGCTCATCGTCCGGGCGCTTTTGAGAGAGCGAACCACGACGTCGAGGCTTTCGGCGCCGTCGTAGCCGGCCAGGGCCATGTCGGTGAACATGATCCAGCGGCGGGCCTGGGCGGGCTGCACGCCCTCGTTCTCGTCCTCGGTTTTGACCCCGGCGGAGGCGTCGCGGGCCTTGATGACATAGCCGCCGGCCTTCATTTCCTTGAGCACGGCGCCAAGGGGGAAGACGGTGGTCACCCGCTCGCCGGTTCCGCCGCGGACGACGACGTCGCCCTTCCAGACCACCCGGCCCTCGTCATCGGGGCTGTCGTCGCCGTAGTCGCCGGGCCAGTCGCCCTCGCCGGTGGGATCCGGCGCGCTGATTGATTTGCGGACCAGATTGCGATCCGAAACGCGCCAGACCTCGATGGCCAGACGGGAGACGTTGACCGTCTCGATGCCGACCCCGTCGGAATCCTCGCGGGGCAGGATCACGCCATTGCCGGCGAACCCGACGTAGGGCGGCTTTTCGCCGAAGGTGAAGTCGACATCGGCATTGGCGGACAGCTTCTGGTCGCCGCGACCCGGCAGCCCCTTCAGCAGGGTGACGCGCCGGTCGTTGAAGCCCATGCCGGCGATGCACAGTTCGGCTTCGTTCTTCGGATTGACGCTGACGGCCGGGGCGCCGCCCAGATCAGGGGAGACCAGGACAAAGTCGGAATAGGCCTTGGACGGGTCCAGAGGCTTTGACAGTTCGATACAGGCCTTGGGCTGCTCGGCGCTGGTGTCCAGGCGCGTGCGCCAGACAGCAAAACCGTCGGGACGCGGCATGCCGCGACGCGGGGCGCCGGCCGCCCGGGGTTTGCCGAACAGGTTCCAGGGCAGGGCGCCGGGGGTGCGGCCATCAACCGTCGCCGTCGCCACCGAGCTGTTCGACTTGCCGCCGCTGAACAGGCCGCCGCTGGCGGTGACGTAGCCGCCGCCAAATCCAAGCGCCAGGGCCGCGGCCGCGATGATCGCCAGGGTCGGGTTGACGCCTTTGGGCATCTTCCAGTCCTTGGGCAGGTTGAAGCGTGATTTGCGGGGCGCCTCGGCCGGGGTCGACGCAGGCGCGTCTTCGGGACCGGTTTGGCCGGTGGTGTCGTCGCTCGGCGCCATAAGTCGCCTCCCCAATGTCGGACTGTCGCGGCGAGTGTGCGGCAAAGCCTGAACGCCGGTCAATGAGCGGGTTCAAAGACTCGCCTGACGGGCGAGATCATGGCCTGTTTTGCCCCCCTTTTCCGGCATGAGACCGGCTTTTGGGGACGCTAGCCTGCGGATGCTCACCGGATTGGGACCCGTTCAGGGTGGATCGGTGATCAAGGCGAGACCGGCGGTCGGGGGACCGTCAGAGGGGATCAGCAGGAGAAGGTCAGGCTGGCGGAACCCGGTCTGGCCTTCGCGCCCGCCTCGCCGCAGGATGACGCAGCGACAGTCTGGGCGCCCCTTTGCAGGCGACCGATTGCGGAAACCGGGTGGTCCCGCGCAAAGCACGTCCTTGACCTCGCCACATTGCGGGGGCAAACGCCCCTGAAACAGCCATGTTGGAGGAAGACCCATGCGCGTTGGCGTGCCCAAGGAGATCAAACCTGGCGAACACCGCGTGGGCCTGCCGCCCACCGCCGTTCGCGAATATGTCGCCCGGGGCCATCAGGTTCTGGTCGAAACCACGGCGGGCACCGGCGCCGGCTACAGCGACGAGGCCTATGTAAAGGCCGGGGCGTCCATCGCCCCCGACGCCGCCGCGGTCTTCGCCGGGGCCGACATGATCATCAAGGTCAAGGAGCCCCAGAAGGTCGAGTGGGAGCGGCTGGAGCCGCGCCACATCCTGTTCACCTATCTGCATCTGGCGCCCGACCCGGCCCAGACGGAGGGCCTGATCAATTCGGGCTGCGCGGCCATCGCCTATGAGACCGTCACCGACGCCCGTGGCGGCCTGCCCCTGCTGGCCCCGATGAGCGAGGTCGCCGGCCGGATCGCCGTCTTCTCGGCAGCCGAAACCCTGCTCAAGCACAATGGCGGCATGGGTCTGCTGCTCTGCGGCGTGCCCGGCGTGCCCCCGGCGCGGGTCGCCGTGCTGGGCGGCGGCGTGGTCGGCATGAACGCCGCCCGCATGGCCATGGGCCTCAACGCCGAGGTCGTGGTGCTGGAACGCTCCATCCCCCGGATGCGCGAGCTGGACGACATCTTCATGGGCCGGGTCCTGACCCGCTACTCGACCCTCGACGCCATCGAGGAAGAGATCCTGAAAGCCGACGTCGTCATTGGCGCCGTGCTGACGGCCGGGGCCGCCGCGCCCAAGCTGATCAAGCGCGAGGATCTGGTGCGGATGAAACCCGGCAGCGTACTGGTCGACGTCTCCATCGACCAGGGCGGCTGTTTCGAGACCAGCCACCCGACCACCCACGCCGAGCCGACCTACACCGTCGACGGCGTCGTCCACTATTGCGTCGCCAACATGCCGGGCGCCGCCCCGCGCACCAGTTCCGAGGCCCTGGTCCACGCGACCCTGCCCTTCGGCCTGGCCCTGGCCGACCATGGTCTGGACGCCCTCAAGAAGGACAAGCACCTGGCCAAGGGTCTGAATGTTCTCAAGGGCGAACTGACCCACCCGGCGGTCGCGCAAGCCCTCGGCAAGCCGTTTGTCGACCCCTACGGAGCGTGGGCGTAAGCAATAAGTCCCCCTCCCCCATCGAGGGGGAGGGCTTTCGCTGTCATCTGGACCGCGCCCGCCACTGCTCGCGGCTCTGACCCCAGACGTCGATCGGCTTGGCGTCATAGGGCGGGGGCAGGCGGTCCTCGCGCAGCAGGGTTGAGCCGAGCTTCTTCGCTACATGCTGGGAGCCGGTATTGTCGGCGTCGATGGTGTGGATCACTTCGGTCCATCCAAGGGCGTCGAACACCCAGTCAATGGTCGCGGCGGCCGCTTCCGGCGCATAGCCGCGTCCCCAGGTCGAGCGGATCAGCGACCAGCCGACCTCCGTGCCTGGCCAGCCTTCCGGCACCCAGGGGCCGATGCGGCCGATCCAGTCGCCGCTGCTCTTTTCGATGACGCTGAACATGCCATAGCCCTGCAGGGTCCACGACCCGGCCATGCTCATCACCCCGCGCCAGGTGACCGAGGCGCCCTGGACCCCGCCGATGTAACGGGCGGTTTCCTCGTCAGCCATCATCGCGGCCCAGGGTTCAATGTCTTCCGTCGCCGTCGGGCGCAGGATCAGGCGGGCGGTTTCAAGGGTGGGGCCGGGGGCGATCATGTCGTCTTCCATATCGCCTTCAGCACAAACGAAAAAGGCGCCCCGCGGGGCGCCGTTCTCAACATGGCCTTCTGTCTGGCCTGGGTGCTCCACCGGGGCAGGCTGGGGGAGTGCTCTAACCCCGGTGGAGCCCGTCGCGCCGGATCACAGACCGAAGGCGCGGGCGGCGGTTTCCATCTGGGCGACGCCCAGCATGGCGACGATGGGGAGAGCCGCGAGAAGCAGGCTGGCGAAGTTGGAAATACGAACGGTCATCTGAGTTATCCCTCTGGTTGGTTTGAAACGCGTCCCGGCGTTCCGATGTCCAGATGAATACTCGCGAGCATTCCGAAATGCTTGTTAAGTCGGCGTCATGACACCGATTTAAGAGAATAACTCAGGTGTAAGGATATTACCTGAATGTAATCATTCTCGCGAATGTTAATGGCGGCATGAAAAAGGGCGGCGGGCCTGTTGTGGCCGCACCGCCCTTGATCAGCAACCGGTTCCCGAGGGAACCGGGGGTCAGGCCATCGCCACTTCGCGCCGCACCAGACGGGCGTAGTCGTCCATCAGGGTCAGGGAGATGTGAGCCGGGGTGAAGCGGTGCTCGCCGATCTCGCCCACCGGGGTGACCTCGGCGGCGGTGCCGACGATGAACACCTCGCTGAAAGAGCCCAGTTCGTCGGCCGGGATGTGGCGTTCGATGATCTCGAAGCCCCGGTCCTTCGCCAGTCGCATCACCGTCTGGCGGGTGATGCCGTTCAGGAAGCAGTCGGGGGTCGGGGTGTGGAGCACGCCGTCGCGCACCAGGAAGATGTTGGCGCCGGTCGCCTCGGCGATATAGCCGCGGTAGTCCAGCATCAGGGCGTCGGCGTAGCCATCACGCTCGGCGGCGTGTTTGGAGATGGTGCAGATCATGTACAGGCCGGCGGCCTTGGCCATGGTCGGCGCGGTTTCCGGCGACGGACGGCGGTAGGCCGCGTGGGCCAGACGGATGCCGCGGCGCTTTTCTTCCGGGTCGAAATAGCTGGGCCATTCCCAGGCGGCGATGGCCACATGGATCTTCGTCTGCTGGGCCGAAACCCCGATCATCTCGCTGCCGCGCCAGGCGATGGGACGGACATAGCAGTCGGTCAAACCGTTCTTCGCGCAGGTCGCCTTGCAGGCCTCGTCGATCTCGGCCACCGTGAAGGGGATTTTGAAATCAAGGATCTCGGCCGACTTGAAAAGCCGCTCGGTATGGGCCGTCAGCTCAAATATTTCCCCGCCATACATCCGCTCGCCCTCGAAGACCGAGGAGGCGTAATGGAGCCCGTGAGTCAGGACGTGCACCTTCGCATCGCGCCAGGGCACAAACTGCCCGTCCAGCCAGATCCAGCCGTCACGATCATCGAAGGGAACGAGAGACATAGGGTCGATTTCTCCTTTACACCCGCAGTTTACACCCGCCGCCCGCCCGGGGTGCAAGTCAAACCGACGAGGCCCTTATCATGAAATCTCCCGCTGATCCCCGCCTGATCCTCAGTGAGGGCGAACTGGATCTGGGCCTGGAACTGGTGCTCCTGGCCGAGACCGGATTGTGGACGGCTGTCGATGCGGCGCTGGAGGGCGAAGCCCGGGGGCTGGGCCGTTCACACTGGCGCGCCGCCTTCCTGCTGCGACGGCGTCCGGGCGCGGGCGTCAAGGAAATCGCCCGCCTGACCGGCCTGACCAAACAGGCCGCCAGCCGCACCCTGTCCGATCTTGAAAGCCACGGCCTGGCCGAGAAATCGCCGGGCGATCTCGACAGCCGGCGGCGTCCCGCCCGGCTGACGGAGGCGGGTCAGCTGTTCGAGGCGCGCATCGCCGAGCGGCTTCGCGGGATGATGGGCCAGGCCTATCGCGACGCGGGACTTGACGGAGTGGCGGCGGCGCGGCGCATTCTCGCCTCCCTTGCCGGTCCCCGGCTGGGCGTTCGCCGGGAGGAGCCATGACTGACCGCCATCTGCTGGTTGTCGACGACGATGACCGCATCCGCGATCTGCTCCGGCAGTTCCTCAACCGGGCCGGCTTCCGTGTCACGGTCGCGGCCAGCGCCGAGGCCGCCGGCCGGCTGCTCGACACCCTCGACTTCGATCTGGTGATCCTGGATGTGATGATGCCCGGCGAGGACGGGGTCAGTTTCGCCCGTCGCCTGCGCGCCACCCCGGGGCCAACGGCGAAAGCCCCGATTCTGATGCTCACCGCGCGCGGCGAGACCAGCGACCGTATCGAGGGCCTGTCTGCCGGGGTCGATGACTACCTGGCCAAGCCGTTCGAGCCGCAGGAGTTGCTGCTGCGCATCGAGGCCATCCTGCGCCGGGCCGGACCGCGTCCCAGCGACGACGCCCCCATCTCCCTTGGCCGATGCTCCTTTGATCCGGTGCGGGGCGAGCTCAGCCGCGACGGCGCGCCGGTGCGTCTGACCGAGGCCGAGATTGACCTGCTGCGTACGTTGGCCCGGGCGCCTCACGCGCCGATCGACCGCTACACCCTTGCCCGCGATGACGCCGATGCGGCGGGGCGGGCCGTCGATGTCCAGGTCACCCGCCTGCGCCGCAAGATCGAGGACGATCCCAAGACGCCCCGCTATCTTCAGACCGTGCGCGGCGTCGGCTATCTGCTGGCGCCCGATTGATGGACGGCTGGATCCCTGAAGGGGAAGCGGCATGAGAATCCGCGCCCTGCGCATCTTCATTCCCCGGGCCATCAAGCGCTGGCTGCCGCAGTCGCTGTTTGCCCGCACCCTGCTGATCATCGTCCTGCCGGTGGCCATCATGCAGGGGGTGGTGACCTGGATCTTCTTCGACCAGCACTGGCAGACAGTCACCAGCGGCCTGACCGACAGCCTGGCCGGCGACGTGGCCTGGATCGCCGAGACCCATGAGGCCAATCCGGGCGAGGCCAACCTCAAGCGCCTTGCCGAGCGGGCCGAGCGGAACCTGTCGCTGTCGGTCAAGTTGGAGCCCGGTACGGTGCTGCCCGAGCGCCGTCCAGATGCCCTGTTCGCGCCTGAGGACCGAGCCCTTGATGCGGCCCTGGCCCGGCGGCTGGATGTGCCCTACTGGTTCGACAACCGTCGCTACAACAGCTGGATCGGCATCCGCGTCCAGGCTTCCGACGGCGTGCTGAAAATCTTCGCGCCGCGGGAGCGGGCCTTCGCCACCTCGGCGCCGATCTTCATCCTGTGGATGGGGGTGGCGACCCTGCTGCTGACCTCCATCGCGATTCTCTTCATCCGCAACCAGGTGCGGGCCATCGAGCGATTGGCCGCGGCCGCCGACGCCTTCGGCCGGGGCGTCGAGGGGCCCGAACCGTTCAAGCCCTATGGGGCCCGCGAGGTGCGTCAGGCGGCCCAGGCCTTCCTGGCGATGAAGGCCCGCATCCAGCGTCACATCGAACAGCGGACCGTACTGCTGGCCAGCGTCAGCCATGATCTGCGCACCCCCCTGACCCGGCTGAAGCTGGAAATGGCCCTGGCCGAGCCGTCGGCGACGACCGAGGCCATAAAGCGCGATCTGTCCGAAATGGAGCATATGATCGATGAGTATCTGGAGTTCGCCCGGGGCGAGGGCGGCGAGGCGGTGGTCGACGCCGATCTGCTCGCCCTGCTGACCCAGGTGCGGGACGGCGCCGCCCGGACCGGCGCCGACGTCGAACTGGATGTGGCCCACGGCCTGACCGCCCTGGTGCGGCCCAACGCGCTGAAGCGGGCGGCGGAGAATCTGGTCGGCAACGCCGCCGTGCATGGCAAGCGGGTGCGGCTGTCGGCGGCGCGGACCCCGGCGGGCAATCTGGAGGTGGTGGTCGAGGACGATGGTCCCGGAATCCCCGAGGATCGCCACGAGGAGGCGTTCAAGCCGTTCAGCCGGCTGGACGAATCCCGCAACCAGAATCGCAAGGGCGTGGGCCTTGGGCTGGCCATTGCCCGGGATGTCGCCCGCAGCCATGGCGGCGAGGTCTTCCTCGCCCGCTCGGATCTCGGCGGGCTGAAGGCGACGATCCGCCTGCCGGGATAGGGAACAAGAAAAAGGGCCGCCCGGAGGCGACCCTTTTCATAACCGATATCGAAGTCTTCAGGCCTACCGGCCCGGGGGCTTCTTCGGGGCCGCGATCAGGCCTTCACGCTGGGCGCGCTTGCGGGCCAGCTTGCGGGCGCGACGGACGGCTTCGGCCTTTTGACGGGCGCGCTTTTCCGACGGCTTTTCATAATGCACGTGACGCTTCATCTCGCGGAACGAGCCTTCGCGCTGCATCTTCTTCTTCAGGGCTTTAAGCGCCTGGTCGACGTTGTTGTCGCGGACGAAAATCTGAACCAGGGGTATCTCTCCTTCGGCTGCCCGCCGCACGCCTGCGCGGCAGGGCGGTCGAAAACAAATATCGGTTTTCCCCGACAAGAAAACCCTGTCGGAGCGAGGCGGGCGGGATAGCAGAGGTAAAACCCCTTGTCCACCGCGACCGCAGCCATTCCTTGAGTCAGATCAACTGTTTGGCGCCTCCGGTTCGGCCCGATCGCGAGGCCGCGAGTCAAATCCCGTCGCGGCGCGCGCGCCATCGGTATAGGATGGCCTCATGAGCGCGACCTCCACCGCCGCCCCCGACTGGGCAGACCGGACCGAACAGGCGATCCTTGATCATGCCCTGACCCTGGCGCCCGGCATGGGCTGGACCCGGCCTATGACCCTCCTCGCCGCCCGCAAGGCCGGGCTTAACACCGGCGAGGCTGACCTGCTGCTGCCGCACGGCCCGCGTGATCTGGCCGCCCTGCTGTCGCGCCGCCACGACGCCGCCGCCCTTGCCGCCCTGCCGGACCCGGCCGCCCTGAAGATCCGCCAGCGCATTCGCGCCGCCGTCGAGGCCCGTCTGGACGCCGCCGGCCAGGATAGGGAAGCCCTGCGCCGCTGGGCCGGCTTCCTGGCCCTGCCGCTCAATCTGCCGCTGGCCCTGAGGCTGGTCTGGGAAAGCGCGGATGGTCTGTGGCGCTGGGCCGGCGACACCGCCACCGACGAGAACCACTATTCGAAGCGGGCGATTCTCTCGGGCATTCTGATCTCGGCCCAGGCCATCGACCTGGCCTCCGGACGGGATGCGGCCCTGACCTATCTCGATGCCCGCATCCAGAACGTCATGGACTTCGAGAAATGGAAGGCCGGGATCAAACCGGCGGACTTCGCCCGCGACATCGCCGGCGCCCTGGCGAAGATGCGCTACGGCCGGGCGTGACGGTTCAGCCGGTCCGCCTCTAGACCGGCCCGCGCATCCGGTTGACGTGGCCCATCTTGCGGCCGGCGACCATTTCCCGCTTGCCGTAGAGATGCACACGGGCGTCAGGGTCCGCGGCCAGTTTGGCCCAACCCGCCGCTTCCTCGCCCAGCAGATTGAGCATCTCGACCCGGGCCAGGGCCGCCGTCGAGCCCAGAGGCCAGCCGGCGACGGCGCGGATGTGCTGTTCGAACTGGTCGACGGCGCAGCCGTCCTGGGTCCAGTGGCCGGTGTTGTGAACCCGGGGGGCGATCTCGTTGACCAGAAGCTGGCCGTCCTCAAGCTGGAACAGCTCCACCCCCATGACCCCGACATAGTCGAGACCGGTCATGATCTGGGCGGCGATGCGCTCGGCCTGCTCAAGGGTCGCCTTGTCGGCATTGGCCGGGGCGGTGGTGCGGCGCAGGACGCCGCCTTCATGGTGGTTCTCGCCGAGAGGATAGATGGCGATCTCGCCGTCGCGACCTCTGGCGGCGATCACCGACAGCTCGCGGGTAAACCGGGCCCGGGCCTCGAGGATGGCCGGCTTTCCGCCGATGGCGGCGAAGGCGTCTTCCTCGCCCTCGGCCTTCTCGATCCAGATCTGGCCCTTGCCGTCATAACCCTCGCGGCGGGTCTTGAGCAGGGCCGGATGCCCCAGAACCCGCGCCGCCTCGGGGATTTCCGAGCCCGAATCAATGGGGGCGAACTCAACGGTCGGAGCCCCGACCTCGGCCAGGAACTGCTTTTCCGAGACCCGGTCCTGAGCCACGGCCAGGGCGCGGGGGCCGGGCGCCACCTGAGCGCCCAGGGCGATCAGGGCCTCGACGGTCGCCGCCGGGACGTTCTCGAATTCATAGGTGATGACATCGCTGGCCGCGGCGAAGGCGGCCAGGGCGGCGGGATCGTCATAGGCGCCGACAAAGGTCTGTTTGACGACCCGGGAGGCGGGGCTGTCCTCGTCCGGCGTCAGGACCACGACGTCGAGGCCCAGGCGCGCCGCCGCCAGAGCCAGCATCCGGCCCAGCTGGCCGCCGCCGAGAATGCCGATGGTCGAGCCGGGGGGCAGGGGAAAGGTCATCAGTCTTCCACCGTCTCCGCGACCGCTTCGGTCTGGGCGTCGCGCCAGGCGGCCAGGCGTTCGGCCAGCGCCGGATCAGACAGGGCGAGGATCTGGGCGGCCAGAAGACCGGCGTTCTTGGCCCCTGCCGCGCCGACCGCCAGGGTGGCGACCGGCACGCCGCCGGGCATCTGGACAATCGACAGCAGCGAATCGAGGCCGTTCTGCAGCTTTGATTCCACCGGCACGCCCAGCACCGGCAGCTGCGTCATCGAGGCGGTCATGCCGGGCAGGTGGGCGGCGCCGCCGGCCCCGGCGATAATCACCTTGTAGCCCGCGGCCCTGGCGCCCTTGGCGAACTGATAAAGCCGGTCGGGGGTGCGGTGAGCGGATACCACCCGGGCTTCATAGGCGACGCCCAGAGCCTCCAGGCTTTCCGCCGCCTTCTTCATGGTCGGCCAGTCGGATCGACTGCCCATGATAATCGCCACCGGCGCCACTGCGGTCATCGTCTGTCGCTTCCCCGGAAGGCAAGGTCCGTCCGGGCGGTCGCCCGGAAAGGCGCGGAGTATAGGCGCCGCTTGTGGCGCCGCAACCAATGCGTCAGATTCAGCGAACAATGGGTGGGCAGGTGATTCTGCGATGAAGATTTCAGGGGCAAGAGCGGAGGCCTTTTCGGCGATCCGGCGGCGCGCCCTGACGGCTGCCGGGGCCAAGGCCACGGGCCAGGCCGCGGCCTCCATCGATCAGGCCGGCTTCCTTGGCCTGTCCGAAGCCGAACTGACGCCCCAGGTCCAGGGGGCTCTGAAAACCCTGCTCGGCGAGATCGATGACCTTCGCGGGGAGGTCGCCCGGCTGAAGGGCCAGCTGGCCGAAACCGCCGGCCTGGCTGACCGCGATGTGCTGACCCCCCTGCTCAACCGCCGCGCCTTCATGCGCGAACTGGGCCGGATCTCCACCTTCGCCGCCCGCTACGGCGCCTCGGCCAGCCTGGTGTTTCTCGATCTCGATGGCTTCAAGAGCGTCAATGACCGCTTCGGTCACGCCGCCGGCGACGAGGCCCTGAAGGAAGTCGCCGCCCGGCTGCTGGCCAATGTCCGCGACAGCGACATCGTCGGCCGACTGGGAGGCGACGAGTTCGGCGTGATTCTGGTCCAGGCCGATCTGCTGACCGCCCAATCGAAGGCCGAGACCCTGGTCAAGGTCATCGAAGGCGCTCCGGTGCAGTGCGGCGACTGGTCTGTGCCTCTGCACATCAGCGCCGGGGTGCGACAAATCGAACCGGGCGCGGCCCCGGAAGTCGCCCTGGCCGAAGCCGATGCGACGATGTTTGTCCGCAAGCGCGAGCGCCGGGCCGGTTAGCCCCTCACGCGACCTTCAGGTCGCGTCGCCAAGAACCACCAGCCGATCCGACAGCTCATTGGGATTGTCGGTCCTCGGCGGGACATGCTCGGCCAGGATCTGACCCGCCCGTTCAACCGCCGCGACAAAGCCGTCCGCCGGTGCGTCCCGGCGCAGCCCCTCGGTCAACAGTTTGACCACCTCCGCCCAGACCGCTTTCGGTGCAGCGGCGTAGATGCCCTCGTCAGCGATGACCTCGGCCCGCCGCTCGGCGACCGAGGCGAAGATCAGGACGCCGGTGCGATCCCGGGTCAGTTGCAGGCCGTGGCTGAGGAACTGATTCAGAGCCGCCCGACGCACCCGCTCGGCCTTCAGCCCCGATGGGGTCATGAACCGGCGCACCGGCGGAATGGACACCACCGCCGCCGTCAGCAGGAAGATGGACGTCTGCAGGGCGATGTAGACCGCCAAGGTGTTGAGAATGGTCTGGGCCTGGGCCGCGTCGTGGCCAACGCTCCAACCGCCGAACAGGGCGATCAGCATCTCCGGCCGAAAGCCCGCCAGCAGGGCCAGAACCGGGGCGACCAGCGCCATCCCCGCCGCCCAGACCAGAGGCGTCTCGCGATAGTCGGACGCCCGGGGCGCCATCACGCAATAGATCTCGCCGGCCGTCGTGGTTTCGGCGCTGGCGACCGCGCGGGCGATGCGGTCCTGATCCTCAAGGGTCATTTGCATTCACCAGCCCCCCGAAGAGCCGCCGCCACCGAACGAGCCGCCGCCGCCTGAAAATCCACCGCCTCCGCCCGACCAGCCGCCCCGGCCGCCACTCCAATCGCTGGCGCTGCTGGCGATGATCCACGGCAAGGCGCCGGCCAGCCCCCGCCGGCGACGACCGCCGATGGCGCCCAGCAGGAACAGGACGACGATGATGATGAAGATGATGACCGGCAGTGGAAAATCACCGTCGGACCTGCTCCGCTCGGCCGCCTTGGCGGCCACGGCCCTGGCGTCCGCCTCGGGCAGGCTCAGCTGCTGGATCAGGGCGTCGGTCCCGGCGACGACGCCGGCCTGCATGTCGCCGTCGCGGAACTTCGGCAGGATCGCGCCCTGGATGATGACGCTGGAGAGGGCGTCGGTCAGGGTTCCTTCGAGGCCATAGCCGACCTCGATCCGCACCTTCCGCTCCTTGGGCGCGACAATCAGCAGGGCGCCGTTGTTCTCCTTGGCCTGACCGATGCCCCAGGCGCGGCCGAGCTGATAGCCGTATTCCTCGATCTCGAGTCCCTGAAGGTCCGGCAAGGTGACGACGACCAGCTGGCGACCGGTGTCGGTCTCAAGTTTCGCCAGCTTGTCGGTCAGATCCGCGCGGGTGGCGGGGGTCAGCAGGTTGGCGTTGTCCACCACTCGGCCGGTCAGCTTGGGAAAGCTGGGCGCGGCGAGGGCGGCGCCGGCCATCGCCAGCATCGACAAGGCCAGCACCGCCGCCGCGAGGAGGCGCGGCCAGGGGCCTCTCGCGGCGGTCAGGCTCATGATCAGGGCGCTTTCGCCGGAGCCGGGGCGTCAAAGCTGACGGTCGGCGCGGTCTGGGCGGCGGCGGTGGCGGTAAAGGGCACGGCCGGCTTCTGGCCGCTGTAGAAGGTCTTGGCCCAGATCACCGTCGGGAAGGTGCGCAGCGAGGTGTTGTAGAGGCGGGCGGCCTCATTGTAGTCGCGCCGGGCCACGGCGATGCGGTTCTCGGTGCCCTCCAGCTGGCTCTGCAGGGCCAGGAAGTTCTGGTTCGATTTGAGATCCGGATAGGCTTCCTGGATCATCATCAGCCGGCCCAGAACCCCGGACAGCCTGTCCTGGGACGCCTGGAACTCGGCGAATTTTGCGGGATCGGTGATGGTCGAAGCGTCGACCTGCACCTGGGTGGCGCTGGCCCGGGCTTCGGTCACCGCCGTCAACACCTCTTTTTCCTGAGCCGCGTAGCCCTTCACCGTGGCGACCAGATTGGGCACCAGATCGGCGCGCCGCTGATACTGGTTCTGGACGTCTCCCCAGGCGGCCTTCACCTGTTCGTCCCGCGTCGGGATGGTGTTGACCCCGCAGCCGGCCAGAACGGCGGCGGCGAGAAGGACAGGCAGGATGCGGAAGGCGGAACGCAGAGGCGTCATGGCGGTGTCCCTTTTGAAGCGGTCGCGGGCCAGACCATACTCTGCCTGTAACGCAGGTCCATGACCTTGCGATGGATCAACGACGGGGGATCGACGATAGGGGATCAACGGCGGGCGCTTTTCCGAACGGCGGCGCGGCGGTATGAAGATCCATGGCTGACGGCGACGCTCCCAAATCATCCCCCCGCAATACCGGCGCTCCGGCGGCCCGGTTCGGGACCGGCTTCCTGCGAGACATCTGGTACTTCGCCGCGCTGTCGAGCGATGTGAAGCCCGGCGCCATGGCCCGGCACGAGCTGCTGGGCGAGCCGGTGCTGATCGGCCGTGACCGCAAGGGCGGGCTGTTCGCCCTGCGCGATGTCTGCCCCCACCGCGCCGCGCCCCTGTCGGCCGGCAAGATCGTCGCCGAGGCGGATGGCCGGCCCAGTGTCGAATGCCCCTATCACGGCTGGCGGTTTGGTCAGGACGGCGGCTGCACCGCCGTCCCGTCGATGACCGCCGATCAGGCGATGGACGTTTCCCGCATCCGTGTGCGGCGCTATCCGGTGGCCGAGAGCCAGGGCATGGTTTTCGTCTGGATGGCCTCCGATCCCCGCTTCGAAGGCGAGCCGCCCGAGCCGCCGCCGCGGTTTCCCGGCATCGTCGGCGGCGGCCCCAAGATCGTCGACCGCATGGTCTTCGACAGCCATATCGACCACGCCGTCGTCGGGTTGATGGACCCGGCCCACGGACCCTATGTGCACCAGCAGTGGTGGTGGCGGTCTTCCGGCAGCCAGCATGACAAGGCCAAGAAGTTCGAGCCTCGCGAGGCCGGCTTCTCGATGATCCGTCATGAACCGTCGAAGAACTCCCGGGCCTACGCCATTCTTGGCGGCGAGCCCCTGACCGAGATCACCTTCCGGCTGCCGGGCCTGCGGTGGGAGCACATCACCATCGGCGCCCGTCAGGTGCTGTCGCTGACCTGCCTGACCCCGGTCCACGATACGGCGACCCGGATCACCCAGATCGTCTGGTCCGATCACCCGGCCTTTTTCTTCCTGCGCCCCTTCGTCGCCGCCGGCGCCCGCGCCTTCCTGCGTCAGGACGCGGAGATGGTGAATCTGCAGAACGAGGGGCTGAAGTACGACCCGTCCCTGCTGTGGATCGACGATGCCGACACCCAGGCCAAGTGGTATCAGCAGCTGAAGAAGGAATGGACGGCCAGCCGCACCGCCGGCCGTGCGTTCGCCAACCCGGTGAAGGCCGTCACGCTCAAGTGGCGCAGCTGACGGCTCCAGCCTGAACTGCTCCGCTCATCGCGAAGATCAGGGGGCGCTGAGCTATGCCGAGCTCGCCCCGCGCGACAGGGCGATGGTTTCCCAGGCCCCGACCAGGATCAGAACGGCGGTGGTGAAGAGGCACAGGGCCACAGGGCTCAGCATCAGGCTGAACGGCGCGAGCGCCGCCAGCAGGATCAATCCGGTGAGACGCGAGGGCGACAGCCGCCGGAAGACCGCCAGCTTGAACAGCAACACCCCCAGCAGGAACAGCGCCGGTCCGCCGACGACGGCCAGGGCGGTCTTCAGGTCCGTGTGACCGGCCGGGTGGGTCAGCACCCACTCATCGCCGACAGCGGTGACGATGATCCCGGCGATCGGCAGGACGTGGACATAGGTATAGGCCAGGCGGGCGATGGACCCCGGGTCACGGGCGTCGGAGATGACGTGGGACGCGGCTTCGGCGTTGGATGAGAAATAGACCCACCACATGGCCAGCGCCCCGATGAAGGTCGCGGCAAAGGCGATCATCAGCACCGGCGTCCAGGGCAGGCCCGCCGTGGTCGCCCCCATGACCAGAACCGACTCCCCCAGGGCGATGATGGTGAACAGACCGCAACGCTCGGCCAGATGACCGCCCTCGACGGTCCAGTCGCCGGTCAGGGATCGTCCCAGCCCCGGCACCCGGAAATTGAGCATCGGGGCGGCGCTGTCGATGGCCAGGGCGCCCAGCCAGATCCACAGCCGCACCTCGGCCGGCGCCAGGCCGCCGATCACCCAGACCGCCGCCGCGGCCCCGTGCCAGACAAGGATGCGCTGGAAATTGCTCTTCAACACCGGGTCGTTGCGAACCGCCCACAGCACAAAGCCGGTGCGCGACATCTGCAGGGCCGCGAAGGCCAGACCGAAGACCGCGCCCCGGCCCTCGAAGGCCAGGGGGATGGCGGCCGACATAAAGAGCCCGGCCCCCATCATCCCGAACAGCAACAGCCGCACCGGCGCCTTGTCGACGTCCAGCCAGTTGGTCGCCCAGGCCGTGTCGATCCAGCCCCACCAGACCGCGCCCAGCAGGACGGCGGTCTGGAACAGGCCTTGCGGCGTGGGATGTTCGATCAGGCTGTGGCTCAGCTGGGTGACCGCGAAGACGAACACCAGGTCAAAGAACAACTCGACGAAACCGACCCGGGCATTGCCCCCGGTCCGGGTGCGCAACAGGGCGTGGTCGGCGTGGTTGTCGGTCATCTGGCACCCGGGCGTTGGTCGACCAGCTTGGCCCAGCGGCGGCGAGTCGGAAAGACGCTGAACGCCCGACTAGCCGGCCCTCTGGCTCCACAGGTCGAGATCGTCCTCCGCCCCGATCAGTGACAGGCCGGTGGCGATCGATACCAGCTCGGCGCCCGACTCCAGCTTGTCGGCCCCGAACCGCCGCTCGAAGATGGCCCGAACCGCAGGCACGAAGGACGATCCGCCGGTCAGGAACACCCGGTCAACGCCGGTCGCGTCCAGTCCGGCCCGCGCCATGGCCTCGTCGACCGCACCCTCGATGGCGGTCAATTCCGGCTGGATCCAGCTGTTGAATTCTGCGCGCCGGACGGTCTGTTCCATATGGATCGACCCGGCCTCGAACAGGAAGGTCGCTTCCTCCTGCGCCGACAGGGCCTCCTTCAGGCGCGAGATCGACTGATAGAGGCGGTAGCCGTGGTTATCGTCGAGCATCTCGACCAGGGCCTCGATCTTCTCCGGCTCGACGGCGGTGCGGGCCAGGGCGCGGATGTCGCGCATGTCGCGGCTGGCCCGCAGGATGGCCAGCTGCTCCCAGCGGGCGAAGGCGGTGTAGTAGCGGTTGGGGATCGGCAGGACGTTGTCGAAGGCGCGGTAGCGGGAGTTCTTGCCCAACCTTGGCGAGACCAGATGATCGATGATCCGGTAGTCGAAGGCGTCCCCGGCCACCCCGACGCCGCTGTTGGCCAGGCCCTGCGAGCGGATCTTGCCGCCGGACCGTTCGAACCGGACAAGGGAAAAGTCGCTGGTGCCGCCGCCGAAATCGGCGACCAGAACCGTGGCGTCCTGTTTCAGTTTGCGGGCGAAGAAGAAGGCCGCCGCCACCGGCTCATAGGCGTAGCGGATATCCTCGAAGCCCAGGCGGCTGAAGGCCTCCTGATAGCGGGTCAGGGCCAGGGCCGGGTCTGGTCTCAGGCCGGCGAAATTGACCGGCCTGCCGACGATCACCCGCGTCGGCATATCAGCCAGGGCCTCGCCCGCGTGATCCCGCACCTTGATCAGAAAGGCGCTCAGCAGGTCCTCGAAGGCGAAGCGCTTGCGCAGTATCTCGGTGTCGACGAACAGCGGACTGGCCGCATAGGACTTGAACGACTGGATGAACCGCGTCTCCAGCGGCTCCTCCAGGTAGGTCTCGATGGCCCAGGGACCGGCCTCGACGATCCGCGCCGACTCGTCATCGGCCGGGGCGTGAAAGCTCAAGGCCGAGCGGAAGGCGACAAGGGTCTCGTCATCATGGGCGAACGGTATGAGCCGCGCCTCGCCGTCACCGGTGGTGATGGAAATGACGGTGTTTGTCGTGCCGAAATCGATGCCGAGCACCGGCGATCGGGAATGGGGCATGGAAGTGTTGTCCAACGCATATTGAGACCTTCTCCCCTTGCGGGAGAAGGTGGCGGCGAAGCCGACGGATGAGGGGTCGCACCGGCCGACATGGATCGGCGGATCTGGCCACCTTCTCCCGCAAGGGGAGAAGGGACCTCTGGTTTGCAGCGGCGACCAGTCTGTTGCGCGTCACGGGCGTTGGAACCGTGACGACGGTCCGCTCTACGCCTGGCGCTTGAGATCCATGCTCATGAAGCCATAACCCTCACCCTTCCTGGGTCGCCGGCTGCTCGTAAGCCGCCATGACCGCCATGTTGAGGATCCGCGAGACCGAGGCGCTCAGCGGGCAGATCTGCACCGACTTGGACAGGCCCAGCAGGATCGGACCGATCACCGTCGCCCCGCCAAGGCTCTGCACCAGCTTGGTGGAGATGGAGGCGGAGTGGATGGCCGGCATGATCAGCACATTGGCCGGGCCGGTCAGGCGCATGAAGGGATAGTTGGCCCGCCGCTCTGGCTCCAGCGCCAGCTCGGGCGGCATGTCGCCTTCATATTCGAAGTCGACGCCTATCTCATCGAGCATGGCCACCGCCTCGCGCACCTTCTCCGACCGCTCACCCATCGGGTTGCCGAAGCTGGAGTAGCTCATGAAGGCCACGCGAGGCGTATAGCCCAGCGCCTTGACCGAGCGGGCCGCCTCGCAGGCGATTTCCACCAGATCCTCGGCGTCGGGCATCTCGGTGACATTGGTGTCGGCGATGAACAGGGTGCGGCCCTTGGCCAGCAGGATCGACATCCCCATCACCCGGCCGCCGGGGGCCGGATCGATCACCCGGGTCACCTCTTCCAGCACCTGGTCGAAGTTGCGGGTCACCCCGGTGACCATGCCGTCGGCCTCGCCGTGAACCAGCATCGAGGCGGCGAAGCTGTTGCGGTCCTGATTGATCAGCCGCTGGATGTCGCGCTTCAGATAGCCCTCGCGCTGCAGGCGCTTGTAGAGGAAGTCGACATAGTCGGGATTGCGGTCGCTGAGGCGGGCGTTGACGATCTCCAGCTTGACGATGTCCGGGTCCAGCCCGGCCAGCTTCATGTTTTCCTTCACCAGCTGCTCGCGGCCGCAGAGGATGGCCTTGCCCAGACCCTGCTGCTCGAAGGCGTAGGCCGCGCGGATGACGCTGGGCTCCTCGCCCTCGGCGAAGACGATGCGCTTGGGGGCCTTGGACTGCACCCCGCCCGCGACCTTCTGCAGGAAGCCGGCGGTGGGATCGAGACGGCGGGCGAGGGTGGCGCGATAGGCGTCCATATCCTCGATCGGCCGGCGGGCCACCCCGGTGTCCATCGCCGCCTGGGCGACGAAGGGCGGGATGTACCAGATCAGCCGGGGATCGAAGGGCGCCGGAATGATGTAATCGGGGCCGAACTTCAGCTGACGGCCGTGATAGGCGGCGGCCACCTCGTCCGGCACGTCTTCCCGGGCCAGTTGGGCCAGGGCCCGCGAACAGGCGATCTTCATCTCCATGTTCACCCGCCGGGCGCGCACATCCAGGGCGCCGCGGAAGATGTAGGGGAAACCCAGGACGTTGTTGACCTGGTTGACGTAATCGCTGCGGCCGGTGCCGACGATGGCGTCGCCGCGCACCTCGGCCACCTCTTCAGGGGTGATCTCCGGGTCGGGATTGGCCATGGCGAAGATCAGCGGATTGGCGGCCATGCTGGCGACCATGTCCTTGGTCAGGGCGCCTTTGGCCGACAGGCCGATGAACACGTCGGCGCCCTTGATGGCTTCAGCCAGCGTCCGGTGAGGGGTGTCGGTGGCGTGGGCGCTCTTCCACTGGTTCATGTCCTCGGTGCGCCCGCGGTACAGCACGCCCTTGCGGTCGACGGCGATGACGTTGGAGGCGGTGACCCCCATGGCCTTCATCAGCTCCAGGGTGGCGATGCCCGCCGCGCCCGGGCCGTTGAGCACGACCCTGACGTCCTTCAGGTCGCGGCCGGAAATCTCGCAGGCGTTGATCAGGCCGGCGCAGGTGATGATGGCGGTGCCGTGCTGGTCGTCATGGAAGACCGGGATGTCGAGCAGTTCCTGCAGCTCGGTCTCGATGCGGAAGCACTCGGGACTCTTGATGTCCTCCAGATTGATGCCGCCGAAGGTCACGCCGATGTTCTTGACCACGGTGATGATCTCGTCGGCGTCCTCGCTCGAGATCTCGATGTCGATGGCGTCAACGTCGGCGAAGCGCTTGAACAGCACCCCCTTGCCTTCCATCACCGGCTTGGAGGCCAGAGCCCCCAGATTGCCCAGCCCGAGAATGGCCGTGCCGTTGGAGATCACCGCCACCAGGTTGCCCTTGGAGGTGTAGTCGTAGGCCAGGTCCGGGTTCTCGGCGATGGCCAGAACCGGCACCGCGACGCCGGGCGAATAGGCCAGACTGAGGTCGCGCTGGGTGGCCATCGGCTTGGTCGCCGCGATGGCGATCTTCCCCGGGGTTGGAAACTGGTGGAAATCCAGCGCCTCTTTGTCGGTGAAGGATTTCTTTTCGGACTCGTTCATTGGGGGCCTTCGGGGGCGTCGGGCGTGAAAAAACGCCCGTGGCAGCGGGGAAAGGCGCGCAACCTACTCACAGCGCGGGGCGGGAACAACCAGCAACGGGCTACAAGGGTTTGTGAGAGTCAGAACCTGGCGGCATGGCCCGGGGCCTGATCAGCTGACGCCCCGGGGATTCCTGCACAGACGGCCGAGCTCGGCGCTCTCTCCCGGATGGTCCTGGCCGTGCACGATCATACGGCTGACCCGCGCCAGACAGCTCTTCGGATCGGGCACCTTGGAACCCTGCCAGATGGCGGCGGCCAACAGGACGACAAGGAGTATTGCAAGCAGGCTCAGGCCGATGTTCCGGTTACGGGCGACAGTCATTGAAATCTGCCCCCGGCACTATTCGGCCACGAGGGTCGGAAACAACAGGGACGGTTAGCCCGCATCAGACTGTCGCGCACTGTCGGGCCACTCCGCAGCGTTCCAGTTCGCCGACCGACCGCCGAGCGCTGCAGTCTGGAAGCGGGCGTCGTCTGTCTGCACCAGCACGACCAACCTGCGGCCTTCCGCCAGGCGATCTCTCGCCCCCGCTGCCAGGACATCCAGAACCCCCAGGGCAAAACTCTGGTCGGCTCTGGCCAGGCGGTGAAAGCCCGTGAGGCAAACGGCCAACCGGCCTTTGCGGGAGAAAGGCGGGTCCGCAAGGCCCTCTGCCAGCGCGTTGAGGTTGCCGCTCCAGGGCTGGTAGCCGAACTGGCCTTGCCAATCGAGGCCGGTCCCAAGGGCTATGCAGAAACCCTGCACGGTATCGCAGTCTACCCGGACAAGACGGTAGTGGGCCTGCTCGAGGACCCGCATGGCCTCTTCATACTTCTCTGCTCGCCAGAAAAGGGTAATAGCGCCGTCCCGGATGTAGGGCCAATCCGGCCATGCGGTCCACGCCGAGCTCACGCCTCGGCTTTCGCCCGCCCGGCAACCTTGACGATGGCCTCGATGATCGGCGCGTAGACGGCCTGAGGCACGTCGTGGCCCATGCCGGGAATGACCACCATCTCCGCGCCTGGAATATTGTCGGCCGTATCCTGACCGCCCGTCAGCGGCACCAGCGGGTCGACCTCGCCGTGGATGACCACCGTTGGGACCTCGATGCCCTTCAGCTTGGGCCGGCGATCCGGCGAGGCCAGGACGGCGGCGTACTGGCGCATGAAACCGGCCGGGGCGTAGGAGCGTTCGACGTCGGCCTTGGCCCGGACCCTGACGCCGTCTTCGTCGAAAGGATGCCCCGTCGAGCCGATGATTCGCGCCGTCTTCACCGCATGGTTCAGATAGCCCTCGAGGTCGGTCTCCGGGTGCGGCGCCGGGGTGCTGAGGGCGGCCATGGCTTCGGGCGTGCCGCCGGGCAGGTCGCGGTTGCCGGTCGTCGACATGATGGACGTCAGGCTGGCGACCCGGTCGGCATGGTCGGCTGCGACCAGCTGGGCGATCATCCCGCCCATCGAGGCGCCGATGACATGGACGTTGGTCAGGTCCAGGGCGTCCATCAGCCCGGCGGCGTCGGCGGCCATCTCGGTCAGGGTGTAGGCGGCGGGCGGCTGCTGGCCCATGGTGAAGGCGGTGAAGATCGCCGCCATGTCGGGCAGGCCGGCCTCGTCCATCTTCTGCGACAGGCCGATGTCGCGGTTGTCGAAGCGGATGACCCGAAAGCCCCTGGCCGCCAGCTGGTCGCAGAAGCCTTCCGGCCAGCGGGTCATCTGGGCGCCAAGCCCCATGATCAGCAGGGCGGTCTCCGGCCCGGAGCCGCGCTCGTCGTAGTGCAGGCTGACGCCGTTGGCGGTGATCTGGGGCATGGAAGACTTCCTTGATGACAGGACCAGAACCTTCCGACGTGGGGCCGCCCGCCGTCAATGGCGTCCGGACCGCCGTCTGTTCCACTCGGGCTGCAAGCGGATGTCTGGTAAAATGAGGCTTCGAGCCGGAGAGAGGATCTTCCGCGTCCGTCGGCGTCCGATCGGAAACATACCCCGCCCGGACAGGACCCTTACCGGAAACATACCGGAACCGGACAGGATCCTCACTCAATCCAGACCGCCACCGGCGAAGAAGTCGTCCAGAAACAAGCGGTTGAGGGTCGGGGGCCGCGCCTCAGCCAGAAATTCTTTCGATTCCCGGTTCCGGCTGTGCTTTTCTCCCGCCCCACGATCCAGGAGCCACCCGTGACCATGCCTTCCGCCGCCAACACGCCTGTCCGCCTGGCCATCGCCGGGGCGCTCGGCCGTATGGGGCAGGCGGTAGCGAGCAGCGCTGGTGGCCGGGCCGATGTCGAGGTCGTCGCCCGGTTCGATCGCCCGGAAGCCGACCAGTCGGGTCTGGTCAGTCAGGCCGCCGCCCTGACCGATGCCGATGTGGTCATTGATTTCACCGTGCCGGAGGCCTCGGCCGCCCTGGCCGAACAGGCGGCCGGTCGGGGCGGGACAGCCCTGGTCATCGGCTCGACCGGCCTGTCGCAGGACCAGAGCCGGCGCATCGAACAGGCCGCCGCGCGCATCCCCATCGTCCTGTCGGGCAACTACAGCCTGGGCGTCAACATGCTGCTGGGGCTGGTGGAACGCGCCGCCCGGTCGCTGCCCGCCGATTTCGATATCGAGGTTTTCGAGGCCCATCACCGTCGCAAGGTCGACGCCCCGTCGGGCACCGCCCTGATGCTGGGCGAGGCGGCCGCCCGGGGCCGGGGCGTCCAACTCTCGGAGGTGCGCGCAGCGCCCCGCGATGGCCTGACCGGCGCCCGCCCTGAAGGCGAGATCGGGTTCTCGGTCGTTCGCGGCGGCGGAATCATCGGCGAACACAGCGTCATCTTCGCCGGCGATGAGGAGGTTCTGACCCTGTCGCACAGCGCCAGCGACCGAGGGCTGTTCGCCCGGGGCGCCATCGCCGCCGCTGTCTGGGTCGCTGGCAAGCCGCCAGGGCTCTACGACATGCAGGATGTGCTGGGTCTGTAGTCGCCCGACGGGAAAAGTCGGCCATGAGCTCAAGGCCAGTCACAGACCTGGGCCATTTCGGAACGGAGCCCTGATGCATCCCGCCCCTCTGTTGCGCCAGACCGACCCTGCCGCCCTTGCCGATCTGGTCGCCCGCTATCCGCTGGCCCTGATCGCCGCCGTCGCCGATGGCCGCCCTGTCGTCGCCCACGCCCCGGTGCTGCTCGCCGGGAACAGCCTCCGGTTCCATCTGTCGCGAAACAATGCCGTCACGGCGGCGCTCGGGGCCGGCGGCCCGGTTGTGGCGGTGGTAACCGGACCCTCGGCCTATATCAGCCCCGACTGGTACGGTCAGCCTGACCAGGTTCCGACCTGGAACTATCTGTCGGTCGAGATGGGAGGCCTGGCTGTTCCCCTCGATGATGACGGCGCGACGCGTCTGCTGGACGATCTGTCCGCGGTCTTTGAACAGACCCTGGCGCCCAAACCGGCCTGGACCCGTCACAAGATGGCGCCCGGAATTTTCGAACGGCTGCTGCGCGGCATCGTCGCCTATGACGTCCGTCTGGACCGACTGGAGGGAACCTGGAAGCTTGGCCAGAACAAGCCGGCGGAGGTGCGGGAGGCTGCGGCAGGGGCGTTGGAAGCGCTGGGCGAGACGCGCATTTCGGCGCTGATGCGGGCGGATTGGCCGCCGGCCTCCTAGAGCCGCCGGTCGACCTGCCAGGTGCGGTAGGGCGAATAGCGGACGCCGTCCCAGGACAGGGCGGTGACGGTGATGCACTCGTCCTCGACCTCGATGCAGTTGAAGCTGGGGGCCACCCCGCGCTCCCGGATCGACAGGGTTCCTGCGCCCACGGCATAGGTGCGGCCATCACCGAACGGGTAGGGGTGAACAAACGGCGTGTGGATGTGGCCGGTGAGGACCAGATCGGCGCCCGAAACCGAAAACGCCTCGGCCGCGGCGGCGCCGCCCCAAACGTTCCCGGTCATCGGTCCGCCGACCACCTCGACCAACGGATGGTGGCAGGTGATCAGCTTCAGGTCCTTTTCCCCGCCGGTCCGCAGGCGGGCGATCGCCGCCCTGACCTGTTTGCGGGTGATCTGCCCCTTTGACCAGTTGGCCCGGGGCTGCACTCCTCGGGCGGTGTTGATCCCGGCGTAGCTGAGGCCCTCGATCGCCGGAGGCGCTCGCAGGTCTCCCAGCCACCGCTTGAACCGTGTCCACGGCATCAACAGGCGATAGAGGACATTGAAATAAGGGACGTCGTGATTGCCGGCGGTCACGACAACCCGCACCGGCAGGGCGTCCAACCAGGCGCGGGCGGCGGCGAACTCGGCGGGCTGCCCCTCGCGGGTGAGATCGCCGCTGACGATGGCCAGATCGACAGGGTTATCCGCGAGCCACCGGGCGGCGCCGGCGACCGCCCCTTCGTTCTCGCCGCCGAAATGGATGTCGGAGGCGTGGAATAGTCTCAAGGTCACGGCGTGGTCTGCTCTTTCGGAACCAGGGCCCGGAAGGCGTTGGGACGGAACCGGATCACCGCAGTGCGATCCAGTTTGACCGGCTCTCCATCCAGAATAGCCGGAATCTGCCCGCTGGCCCAACAGAGGGCCTGCCGACAGACGGTGACGTCAACCGAGGTGTCGCGCCGCCAGGAGCCGGCGGCGGCCGAGATGGCCAGGCGGAAGACATCAAGCGCCGACTGGGGATCCAGGGCGGCCGCTTCCAGGCCCACGACGTCGTTGTCGAGGTCCACCGAGACCAGCGGGCAGATGAAGGTCAGGGCCTCGCTCTTCTGTTTGGCCTCTCCGTCGAGGGTGTAGCGCAACCGGCCGCGGAAGGCCCGGCGGAAGGCTTCGCGGGCGCGCTGGATCGCCAGCCAGAGACGGCCCATTCGCGCGGCTTCCCGCGCCTTCGCCCACAGCGCGGGCGAGCCCAGGATCGCGGCGACATAGAAGGTGTGTTTGTCGACGGCGCCGCCCGAAACCCTGCGCTCGACGCCATCGGTCAGAATGTCCTCGAGGGCGGTCTGCCAGTCCCGGTCGCCGTAGAGGGCTCCGGGCAGCATGTTCATGGTTCCCCCGGGCAGGGGCGCGACGAGCGGGCCCTTGGGCCCGGCCGCCTCCGCGGCCGCCCGCGCGGTGCCGTCTCCGGCGATGACCACCAGAAGGTCCGGCTTGGCGGCCAGGGCGAGTTCGATCAGCGCCTCGAGCTTGCCGTCCTCGGTCGTGCGGATCTCCGCCTCGACGTTGTGACGGGCGAGGATGGCCTCCGCCTCGGCGCGCACATTTGGTCCCACACTCCCCGAAGCGGGGTTGGCGATGACCTGAATCCTGCGGACGCCGGTCATCGCGTCCCCCGTTTCCCCCGGCATCAACGTCAGCCCGGCTGATCGCTGGAGAGGTTATCCTGGACCTGCTGCAGACCTTCCCTGGCCTGACGGGCGCCGGCCTTTAGGGTGGGGACGGTTTCGGAGGCGGCGGTCGAGACGCCGGCGTCCATCATCGCCCCGCCTTCGCGGAAAGAGCCTTCCTTGGCCGCGAGCACCAGCGAGGTCCCGCCGACCAGGGCTACGGCGACCAGGGCGACGGCGAGGATCGGCGAGCGGCGGCGTTCGGCGCGCTCATCCTTGCGGCCACGCTGATAGGCGGCCTTGAGGGCGGCCTCGTCGTGGGGTGTGACCTTTTCGGTCGGCGTCGCCTGACGCTTGCGGAACAGGGGCTGCATGGCGGTCTCCCGGTGTGAAGTCGTCACAACAACGGGGAGTCTAGGGCGAAGTTCCATCGGGTTCCATCTCGGGAACCAATGTCCGCCGAAGAGCGTTAGGGCGTCGTCGCGGGGATAGATGCGGCTTGCGCCGTCTGCAGGGGAGGATGGTCTTGCTCCACAGAACATCAACGGGTCTTCTGGCCCTGGCCCTCATCGGGCTCGGCGCCTGCGCGACGGTCCCTGGCCCGCCTCCGCCGCCTCCGCCTCCAGCAGGCGAATCCATGGCGGTTCCCGCGCCGGCGCGGCGAACGCCTTCGGGGATCAACAGGCGCCAGTACTTCGACGAGAAGCGTGGCCGCTACTACTACTTCGACACAACGCGCGGCGCCTATTTCTGGGAAGACGGGCAACCGCGCACCTAAAGCCGCCACGCCGTGCGGCGTGGCTCCGGATTTGGATCAAGGAACGGGATATGACGGGACGATATTCTACGGTCGCCGCAATGGGGGCCGGCCTGCTGCTTCTCGGCGGGTGCAGCATGATCCACGGGCCAAAGGCGGCGCGGTTCACGCCGTGCTCGGACATCGACGTGGCCATCTATTTCAAGACCGGATCGGCGACCATCAATCCCGACGCCCGCGCGGTGCTGAAGCGGGCGGCGGACAAGGCGAGCGGCTGCAAGGTCGATCGGGCCGAGGTCATCGGCCTTGCGGACGCCGTCGGCGATCCCGAGGCCAATATGCGCCTGTCGGAACAACGTGCGGCGGCCGTCACCAAGACCCTTCGGGAGCTTGGACTGACAGGCGTCACGGTCATGGCCGGCGGCGACTCCGGCGCGACTACCGAAGATGGCGAGGCGGCGCCGCTTCGTCGGCGTACCGAACTCAAGCTCCGGCTTTCGCCCACCCCCTGACGACGCTGCAACATCCGCTGACACGGAAAGCAGGCGGCCCGGAGCCCGGGCCGCCTGAAAGTCGTGTGCGTCATCAAAATGGGGTTGCGGAGACGGCGGGCTGGTTTTGGCCAGCCACAAGTCGGGGGGGCGTTGCCGTCTCCGCAATCAATAAACGGCGGATTGCTGATTTCCGTTCCGCGCCTCCGCAAATAAATCCGCGGGTCCGGCGAGCGTCTCTGGTGAGTCCTGCCCGGATGCTGGCCCCCGATGCTGGACGCGCGCCGCCCCGCCAATCGGGGAACAGACCAACGGCGGCATACGTTCTGATCAGGAGGGTCCCGAACGGCCGTTTCCGTCCGTTCGTAAAACCCGGTCAGACAAGGAGAGATCAGTTGGCTCAGGTGATCCACGACGCCGATGGCGATCACACGAAGATCGAAGCGACCGAGGCCCGCCAGGGCGGCAAGGGCAAGCAGATTCTGCTGGTGCTTGTGGTCTCGACGGTCCTGGCCGCCATCGTCCTGTTCGTCAGCTGGGGGTTCAGATCCGATGATCTGGCGGAGGCCGATCACACCCAGACCCCGCCGCCGGTTGTCCAGCCCCAGGACTCTTCGGTCCCCGCGCCCGCCACCATGGCGCCGGAACAATAGGGCAATGAAAAAGGCCGCCCCATCCGGAGCGGCCTTTCCCGTCTATACTTCAGGCGTTCGTTCAGGCGGGAACCTTCTGGCGGCCCGGATGGAAGAACAGGGCCTGGCCGATCGCCGCCTTCACCGTTTCCGGCTGGAAGGGTTTGGTGATCAGGAAGGTCGGTTCGGGCCGCTCGCCGGTCAGCAGGCGTTCCGGGAAGGCGGTGATGAAGATCACCGGGACGTCCAACTGTCCCAGGATGTCCTTGACCGCGTCGATGCCCGAGGAGCCGTCGGCCAACTGGATGTCGGCGAGCACCAGGCCAGGCTTCTGCTTGGCGAAGGCTTCAAGGGCTTCGGTCCGGGTGGCGGCGATGTCGGTGACATTGTGACCCAGCTCGCGGACCAGGGCCTCGATATCGGCGGCGATCACCGGCTCGTCCTCGATGATCAGCACATCGGTGGCCAGTTCCGCGTCGATATCGGTCTGGGCCTGGGCGATGAGGCGCTCGATCTCGGGGTAAGGGGTATCAAGAATCTGCGCCGCTTCAGTGGGCGTGAACCCCTCAAGGGCGGTCAGCAGGAAGGCCTGACGGGACTTGGGGGCGATCCGCATGAGGCGATCGGCGGGTTTGGTGCCGCCCCCATTGGGCTCGCCGCGATCTTCAAGCTGGGCGCCCGAGGTGCCCCAGATCGCATGAAATACGTGGTAGAGCGCGACACGGGGCGACAGCTGATCGTGCAGCGACATCTCCCCGGCGGCGAGCGCCTCCAGCGTCACACGGACATAGTGGTCCCCGGACGTCTGGCTGCCGGTGAGGGCGCGGGCATAGCGGCGAACATAAGGAAGATGTGGCGCCAGTCGGGCGAGAAGACTCATGACCCCTCCGTCTCAAAGGTCTTCGTTGATATCAGGGCGCGCGGTGGTGCGCGCAATAGCCACGCTCACAACGAACCTTCGCACCAAACGTTCGGAACCTGATCGGGTTCCATGCATTTGGGCATTATACGATCATGACGGCGAAAGGACTTTCGTGCGTCGCTGCGGGGAACCTTGAGGGGGATATCGACGTTGACCGGCAAGACTTCCAACAGGGACGGGGACAGCTCGCCCAAGGGCGACGATGGCATGATTGATCAGCAACCCATGAAACCTGCCCGCGGGACCGAGGGTCTCGACGAGGCCCGGCTACGCCAGCGCGCGATCGGCGTGAAGCTGCGACAGATGTTCGATGAGGTCGTAAACGAGCCCGTGCCTGACGAGTTTCTCGACATTCTCCGCCGCGCCGATCGCAACTCGGGCGGGGAGCGCTGACCTTGAACGCTTCCACAGAAGACCTGAGCGCCCTGACCGGCAAGGCCCGCGACGACGTGTTCCAGAAGGATCTGGTGACGCTGATCCCGCATCTCCGCGCCTTTGCGCGAACCCTGACCGGCAACGCCACCCAGGCCGATGATCTGGCGCAGGATGCGTTGATCAAGGCCTGGGACGCCCGCGCCAGCTTCCAGCTCGGCACCAATATGAAGGCCTGGACCTTCATGATCCTCCGCAATCAGTTCTACTCAGACAAACGGCGCTCCTGGCGGTCGACCCAACTTGATCAGGAAGCCGCCGAGCGGACCCTGGTCGCCGTGGACGACCCTGAATCGCCCGTCGCCCTGGACGAGCTTCGTCAGGCGATGTCCGTTCTGCCGCCGGAACAGCGCGAAGCCCTCATCCTCGTGGGCGCCGGCGGCTTTGCCTATGAGGAAGCCGCCGAAATCTGCGGCTGCGCCGTTGGCACGGTGAAGAGCCGCGTCAGCCGGGCTCGCAAGGCCGTGCAGGGTATTCTTGAGGCGGGCGCCTATGGCCGCGACGGTCGTCCGGCCGGCGAGGCGATGAGCAACATCCTGTCCGAGGCGGAGCGGCTGAGCGCCGCGCGGTGAAGCCGTTTCTGAAGGCCAGGGGGAGCGCCGGGGGCGCGGAACCTGACCAATCGATTCTGCCGGAACGTACGATCCGCGCTCGTCTCGCAGCCACACTGGCGCTTGCTCTGATCCCTGTGCTGGTGCTTGGCGCGATCCAGTCCGGCCTCTCGTTCCGGCGAGAGGCCGCCGATCAGCGGGAAGCCCTTCAGGGGGCGGCGGTGCGGAGCGCCGCGAACGCCCGCGCCCGCATGGAAGCAGCCAGCATCCTGCTCGAAACCCTGGCTCCCGGCGTCGTCGGCTTTGACTGCGCCCAGCGGCTGTCGGGAGTGGTCAATCGCATTCCCGGCTATTCCAATCTGATCCGCTTCGACGCCCAGGGCCGGGTGTCCTGTTTCGCCGACAGCGTTCCGGCCGATGCGAACCGCAAGGACCGCCCCTGGTTCAAGGGCCTGTTCAACGGCGAGGCGCGCACCATCACCACCGATCCAGGCGTCAACTACAGCCGCGAGGCCGCAGCGTTGATTTCTGTCCGGGCCGGCCCGATGGCGGACGGTGTTCTGACCGCCGTCGTGCCGCTCGACAGCCTCAAGCCGCAAACCGAGGGGCGCGCCCTGCCCAAGCGGGCCGACGTCGCGCTGGTCGATGCCTCGGGTCGGGTGCTTTCGGCGACCAACGATGACGCCTTTCACGACATCTCGCGGGACTGGCTGGTGCGGGCCCAGAAGGGCGGCGTGCTGCTGACCGAAGCCGGCCCGACCGGGGCCATGCGCGACTACTCGATCGCGCCCCTGCTCGATAACGACATCTACGTCGTGCTGTCGGCGCCGGCGCGGGGAATCTGGTCCAGCGCCTGGCTGGACCCCCTGTCTGGCTTTGTCTTTCCGTTGATGGCCTTCTGCATCGCGCTGGCCGCGGTGTTCTTCGCCGCTGATCGCGTTGTGCTGCGCTGGATCACCTATCTCCAGCGGATCGCCGACATCTATGCCCGCGGCCGGTTTTCAGTGCGCCCACTACAGGCCGAAAATGCGCCGCAGGAAATCAGACTTCTGGCTGAGACCCTGGACGAAATGGCCGGGGCGATTGTCACCCGCGACGCCTCCCTGACCGAGTCCCTGGAGCAGAAGGACGACTTGCTGCGGGAAATCCATCACCGGGTGAAGAACAACCTCCAGGTCATCAGTTCCCTGCTGTCCATGCAGGAGCGGGCCCTGACCGACCCCGGGGCCCGTCAGGCGATCAACGACACCCGCCAGCGGATCACCGCCCTGGCCCTGATCTATCGCGCCCTCTATCAGGGCTCCGACCTGCGCCACGCCGATCTGCGGGCCTTCCTCGAGGAACTGACCGCCCAGCTGATGATGAGTGAGACCGCTCATGGCACGGTGCGGGTCGAGGTGCGGGCCGATCCGCTATTGATTGATCCTGACAAGCTGGCGCCCCTGGCGCTGTTTGCCGTCGAGGCGATCACCAACGCCCAGAAGCACGGTCTGGCCGATCGCGGCGGGGCCTTGACGGTCGACTTCAAGGTCGGCGATCCGGACGCCGTTCTGAGCATCGCCGACACCGGCGGCGGCGAGCGCCTGCCGCAGGATGCGCTGGAAGCCAAGGGCGTCGGGCGCACCCTGATGAACGCCTTTGCCCGCCAGCTTCGGGGGCGGACAGAGATGGCCGTGAACGAGAATGGCGGCCTGACCGTGACCCTCAGCTTCCCGGCGCCCGAGGCCGCTTCCCAGCCCGGATAAAGAAGATTTCCGGCCGGGAACCAGTGTCATGGAGCGACGTTGTTGACGGGTAAGTTCCCCAGTCTCGATCCGGGGCTCAACAGGAGAAGCTCGTTATGCGCAAGCTCGTTATTCTGGCCGTTCTGGCGGCCGCCATGTCCACTGCCGCCTGCAACACCGTCAAGGGCGCCGGCGAAGACGTCTCGGCCGTTGGCGATGCGGTTTCCGATGGCGCTGAATCCGCGAAGCCGAACTAAGCAGCGGCTCTCTAGGAACCCAGTCTGATATTGAAGCGCGAGCCACGACAGATCGTCGTGGCTCGCGCTGTCATTTTCGACCCAAGTCGCGAATTCGGACCTAGTAGCGACGGGGCGCCACGCCGTAGGTTTCGAAATAGGCCAGCATGCGCTGCCAGCCGTCTTTGGCCGCCGCGGCGTTGTAGGTGGCGCGGTAGTCGGCGTGGAAGCCGTGCTGAGCGTCCGGGTAGACGACGATCTCGCTGCCGACCTTCTTGGTCCTGACCAGAATGTCCGTCATGGCGTCCCGGTCCTCGGCCGGAATGCCCTGATCCTTGCCGCCATAGAGACCCAGCACGGGACACTTCAGAGCGCCCGCCGTTTCCAGCGGCCACTGACGCTCGGGCTCGCCCAGGAACTGGCCTTCCTCAGGCCGACCAAGCCGGCCGTACCAGGCCACGCCACAGCGGAATTCCCGGGACCGCTCACAGGCCAGCCAGACCACCGCCCCGCCCCAGCAGAAGCCGGTAATGGCCTTGCGCTTGGCGTCGGCGAACTTCTGGCGATTGATCCAGGCGACGGAGGCGTCGACGTCGAGGCGGGTCTCCTCATCGGTCGTCGAGCCGACGATGCGTCGGATCTCGGCAAAATCGACGACCGGCGCCGGATCGCCGTGACGGACGAAGAAGTCCGGGGCCAGGGCAACGTAACCCAGCTTGGCCAGGCGACGGCAGGTGTCGCGAATGTACTCATGGATGCCGAACACCTCGGAGACCACCAGAACGACCGGGAACTTTCCACGCGCGTCCGGGCGGGCGATGTAGCCGGGAATGGTCCGGTCGAAGGAGGGTATCTGGACCGTCCCGGTAATCAGGCCGGCTTCATCGGTGTGGATCGGCTCGGCGCTGGCCGACACGGCCGCGGCGGCGTAACCGGCGAAGAACAGTCCGCCGAGCGTCCGGCGCGATACATGGAGGTCCTGGGGCTCTGTGCCCTCCGGACGCGTCAGGGTCAGCATGTTCGGGTCTCCCAGCCTGATATTGGGCGGCAACCTAGCGCCAGAACGTCGCGGGACAAAATCACGAGACGGGCGAGGCTCTGCGCAGGGTAAGATTTATCCGGCCGCCGCCGGGAATCAGTTGTGACGATCCGGCCAGTACCCGGTCTATGCCGTGGCGGGCGAGCCGCGCCTCACCGGCCAGCAAACAGACGTCCCCCGAGGCGAGGCGGACAGAGGCGGTGGGATCACTCTTCCCGGGACCGCCGATGCGGAACACCGCCGTGTCGCCCAGCGACACCGACAGGACCGGCACGCTAAGGTCGGCCTCGTCGCGGTCCTGATGCAGGCCCATCCGGGCGGTTCCCCTGTAGAGATTGACCAGGCAGGAATCCGGCGGGACAGGCGACCGGGTCAGCCGCGCCCAGAGCTCCAGCAGCATGTCCGGGATCGGCGGCCAAGCCTCGCCTGTTCCGGGATGGCGATCAACATAGCGATAGCCGGCCGCATCGGAAATCCAGCCCCGGTCGCCCAGGCTGGTCATCGCGACGCTCATCCGCCGCCCGCCGGGGGTGACATAGCGAGCGACCGGCGCCGTCGATATGGCGGCAAGCACCGTTGACGCGAGGGTCTGCTGGCCGAGGGAGTCCAGAGCCGCGGGGAAAAGACGGAAGCCGGGTGGGGCGCTCATGACTGGACTTCTCTCACGACAGGAGGCAAACCCCCACGGCAATTAGGGTTTTGCCCTTGCGAGACGCACCGCAATTCCCATATGGCGACTCGAAACGATGCTTTCCGGCAACGGGAGCTCGGGACCTTTTTCAACCGGCCGAAAGGCCAAACTCTAGAGGGGACGGAACAGGAAGCCACGGGGTGCTGAATCGCCAGGCCCCTCAAGTTTTCCGTCCGCCAAGCAGGAGAGAAAGACCGCAAGATGAGCAAGATCATCGGCATTGACCTGGGTACGACCAATTCGTGCGTCGCCATCATGGATGGCAAGAATCCCAAGGTTATCGAAAACGCTGAAGGCGCCCGCACCACCCCGTCGGTGGTCGGCATCATGGACGACGGCGAGCGCCTGGTCGGCCAGCCCGCCAAGCGTCAGGCAGTGACCAACCCGTCCAACACCCTGTTCGCCATCAAGCGCCTGATCGGCCGTCAGTTTACCGACAAAGTGGTGGCGAAAGACAAGGACATGGTCCCCTACGAGATCGTCAAGGGGCCGACCGGCGACGCCTGGGTCAAGGCCCACGGCAAGGACTATTCGCCTCAGGAAGTCTCGGCCTTCATTCTGATGAAGATGAAGGAAGCCGCCGAAGCCCACCTCGGCGAGCCGGTGACCAAGGCGGTCATCACCGTTCCGGCCTATTTCAACGACGCCCAGCGTCAGGCGACCAAGGACGCCGGCAAGATCGCCGGTCTTGAAGTTCTGCGCATCATCAACGAGCCGACCGCGGCGGCCCTGGCCTATGGCCTGGACAAGAACGACGGCAAGAAGATCGCCGTCTACGACCTCGGCGGCGGCACCTTCGACGTCTCGATCCTCGAGATCGGCGACGGCGTGTTCGAGGTGAAGTCGACCAACGGCGACACCTTCCTCGGGGGTGAGGACTTCGACCTGCGTCTGGTCGACTACCTCGCCGACGAGTTCAAGAAGGAAACCGGCACCGACCTGCGCAAGGACAAGCTTGCCCTGCAGCGCCTGAAGGAAGAAGCCGAGAAGGCCAAGAAGGAACTGTCCAGCGTCACCCAGTACGACGTGAACCTGCCCTTCATCAGCATGAACGCCTCGGGCCCGCTGCACCTGAACATCAAGCTGTCGCGGTCCAAGCTGGAAGCCCTGGTCGAGGATCTGGTGGCCCGCACCATCGGTCCCTGCGAACAGGCTCTGAAGGACGCCGGACTGAAGAAGAGCGACATCGACGAAGTGATCCTGGTCGGCGGCATGACCCGCATGCCCAAGGTCGTGGAAGCGGTGAAGGAATTCTTCGGTCGCGAACCCCACAAGGGCGTCAACCCCGATGAAGTGGTCGCCCTCGGCGCCGCCATCCAGGCCGGCGTTCTGCAGGGCGACGTCAAGGACGTCCTGCTGCTGGACGTGACGCCCCTGACCCTCGGCATCGAAACCCTGGGCGGCGTGTTCACCCCGCTGATCGAGCGCAACACCACCATCCCGACCAAGAAGAGCCAGACCTTCTCCACGGCTGACGACAATCAGTCGGCGGTGACGATCCGGGTCTTCCAGGGCGAGCGTCCGATGGCCGCCGACAACAAGACGCTGGGACAGTTCGACCTGTCCGGCATCCCCCCGGCGCCGCGCGGCGTGCCGCAGATCGAGGTCACCTTCGACATCGACGCCAACGGCATCGTCCATGTGACCGCCAAGGACAAGGCGACCAACAAGGAACAGGCGATCCGCATCCAGGCCAACGGCGGTCTCTCCGACTCCGACATCGAGGCCATGGTCAAGGAAGCCGAGTCCAACAAGGCTGATGACGAGAAGCGCAAGGCCGCCGTGGAAGCCAAGAACCAGGCTGACGCGGTGATCCACTCGACCGAGAAGGCCCTCGCCGAACATGGCGACAAGGTCGGCCCGGACGAGAAGGGCGCCATCGAAACGGCTCTGGCGGACCTCAAGGGCGTGATTGACGGCGGTGACGCTGAAGATATCGCGGCCAAGACCCAGACCCTGATCCAGGCGTCGATGAAGCTCGGCGAGGCGATGTACAAGTCGCAGCAGGGCGATGGCGCTGAAGGCGGCGAGTCCACCGCCGAGGCTGCGGACGAAAGCGTCGTCGACGCCGAGTTCGAAGAAGTCGACGACGACAAAAAGGCCTGATCGTGCCTGGTGCAGCCAGATTGCGGGGATCTGATCCCGGTTCCGCAAGGAACAGCGCGATCCTGGCCTGCGCCGACCAGCGACCGCTCCGCCCGGCCGACAGGCTTGCGGCGGGGCGGCGTCGCTCCCACCTTCCAACATTGATGGCCAGGTAAAGTCAGAGCCGCCATGCGCGACTATTACGAAATCCTAGGCGTGACCCGCGGCTGTGACGATGCAGCCCTGAAGTCCGCTTTCCGCAAGCAGGCGATGGAACACCATCCCGACCGCAATGGCGGTTGCGAGGAAGCTTCCGCCCGCTTCAAGGAAATCAACGAGGCCTATTCCATCCTGTCCGATGGTCAGAAGCGGGCGGCCTATGACCGCTTCGGCCATGCCGGCGTCAACGGCATGGGCGGCGGTGGCGGCGGCCAGCAGGGCTTTGCCGACGTCCATGACATCTTCAATGAGGTCTTCGGAGACGCCTTCGGCGAGATGTTCGGCGGCCGCGGCCGTCAACGCAGCAACACCGGTCCGGCGCGCGGCGCCGACCTGCGCTACGATCTCGAGATCACGCTTGAGCAGGCCTTCGCCAGTGCCGAGGTCGAGATCAAGGTCCCGTCGGCCATGGTCTGCGAGATCTGTGAAGGCTCCGGCGCCAAGCCGGGCACCAGTCCGACGGTCTGCAGCGGTTGCGGCGGCGCCGGCCGGGTTCGCGCCACGCAGGGCTTTTTCTCTGTCGAACGCGCCTGCCCCCGCTGCGGCGGGTCGGGCAAGATGATCATGGACCCCTGCAAGGGCTGCCACGGCGCCGGGCAGGTCCGCAAGGAGCGGGTGCTGTCGGTTCGCATTCCCGCCGGGGTCGATGACGGATCCCGCATCCGCCTGGCGGGTGAGGGCGATGCCGGTCAGCGCGGCGGTCCGCGCGGCGATCTCTACATCTTCCTGTCGGTGGCGCCGCACGAACTGTTCGAGCGCGACGGGCTGGACCTGCTGTGCACCGTGCCCGTGCCAATGAGCACCGCCGTGCTCGGCGGCGATATCGAGGCGCCCTGCCTGATGGGCGGCGACAACTGCGACGGCGAATGCCGGATCAAGGTCAAGATCGCCGAGGGCGTCCAGACCGGCAAGATGGTGCGGCTGAAGGGCCGTGGCATGCCGTCCCTGCGGTCGCGGGAGCGCGGAGACCTGATCGTCGAGCTGTTCGTCGAGACGCCGACCCAGGTCAGCCCACGGCAACAGGAATTGATGCGGGAGTTCGCCGATCTGACCGGCGAGTCGCAGCACCCCAAATCCGCCAACTTTCTTGGCAAGGCTAAGCGGTTCTGGGCAGACGTCACCGGCGGCTGACCTGAGGAGCGAAAGGGGTTAGACAGGTCGACCCCTGAGCCCGGCGCCGACCCGTCCGACGACGGCGAAAGCGCCCAAGCACGGAGCCGTTATGTCGCGATCCCTTTCGAGCCTTCTTCGCCCCGTCGGCCTGGCCGTGTTTGTCGCCCTGTCGGCTCTGGCGCTGAATGTCTCGCCGGTCTTCGACGCCGCAGCCCTGGCGCAGGGGTCCTGGCGGACCCACAAGGACAATAAATACAACTACACGGTCGAGTTTCCGGGCGTGCCCAGCCTGACCCAGGAAACCAGTCCCCGCGGGGCGCTGCTCGATATCGCCACCCTGCAGGCCGGCACGACCGGGGCCTTTCTCGTTGTTTCGACAGGCGGCGTCGGCGATCAGGACCCCAAGGCGGCCCTCGACAACGCCACGACAGGCGTCCTTGAGGCCATTCCGGGCGAGGTGGTCAGCAAGGCTGATCTGACCGTCGACGGCGCGCCGGCCCGGGATCTTGTCGTCCGCTCGCCGGAACGCGGGGTCACCATGCGCACCCGGATGGTTGTGCGCGGCGGGGTGTTCTTTCAGGTCATGGCCGTCGGACCCATCGAAGGCGCGCCGGAGGGCGCTGACCGGTTCATCAACAGTTTCCGCCTGATGACGCCGCCCAAACCCACCGCGCCGGGAGCCATGGCCCCGGTCCCGGACAAGCCCTGACCCCCCGCAATGGGGCATGCGGCGCCGCTTCGGCCCAGCTAGTTGTCCTCCACTGGAGGACTTTCACCAATGCGCAGACTCGCCTGGCTTCCCGCCGTCCTGATGATCATCACGGCCACCGCCGCCGTTTCCCAGACGATCTGGACGCGCTTCAACTTCGCCCCGGACAAATTCTCGATGAATTTCCCGAGGTATCCGGAAATCACCGAGTCCGAGGCCAACGGGCTCAAGGTGCGGACCTACGTCGTCGACGACGCGGCCAATATGGTCATCGTTGTGGTCATGCCGATCGGAGATGTGCCGGACACCAAGCGGGCGTTCGACGCGGCCGAAAACTCCCGCAAGACTGATGGCGGTTCTGTTGTGTCGCGCAGGGACTTCATGGTCCAGGGCGCTCCGGCCAGCGAATTGGTGTTCAGATCCGCGAACGGGACGATGCTGATGGACCGGATCATCTATCGCGACGGTCGACTCTATCAGCTGTTCACGACGCCCGGTCCGGACAACAAGGCTCAGCCCTGGGCGGGGCAGTTCTACGAGTCCTTCCGCTTCCTGCCGTGACGGACTGACGAGAGGCGCACCTGAGCCAACTGGCCTCTGTCGTTTCGGTCCGGGCGCCGCTAGGTTCCGGGGCAATGAACGCCCCCGCTACAGCTCCCGCCGCCCCGCCCAGTCCCGAGGGCGCCACCCCCGTGATGGTGCAGTATTTTGAAGCCAAGGCCCGTCAGCCCGACGCCCTGGTCTTCTTCCGCATGGGCGATTTCTACGAGCTGTTCTTTGACGACGCGATCAAGGCGGCGGCGGCTCTGGGCATCTCCCAGACCTTTCGCGGCAACCATAACGGCCAGCCGATCCCCATGGCCGGCGTTCCGGTCCATGCGGCGGAAGCCTATCTCGCCAAACTGATCCGCAGCGGCTTCAAGGTCGCCGTCTGCGAACAGATGGAAGACCCCGCCGAAGCCCGCAAGCGCGGCTCGAAGTCCATCGTCCGGCGCGACGTGGTGCGGATCATCACCCCCGGCACCCTGACCGAGGACAGCCTGCTCGATTCGCGCGGCGCCAACCGGCTGGCGGCCGTGGCCCTGCGGTCCGGACAGGCGGCGGTCGCCAGTGTCGAGCTGTCGACCGGGGTGGTCGAAAGCCTGCTGCTGGCGCCCTCAGGCCTGGCGGCGGCGCTGGCGGCGCTCAGTCCTTCGGAAGTGCTGGTTCCCGATCGTCTGTTCGCCGACGAACACATCTCCGCCGCGCTGAAGCTGGCGGGCGGTCTGGTCCAGCCGATGGCCCAGGCCCTGGCCGAGCCCTCGGCCAGCGAAGCGCGGGTCAAGCGGCTCTATGGCGTCGACACCCTGGACGGCTTTGGCGGACTGGCGCCGGCGGAGATCTCGGCGCTGGGCCTGATCGCCGCCCATCTGGAAGTCACCCAGGCCGGCCGGATGCCGGCGCTGTCTCCGCCCCGCCGGGCCGGCGAGGCCGACGTCATGGCCATTGATCCGGCGACCCGCGCCAGCCTCGAGATCGAGAAGACTACCGGCGGCCAGCGCGAAGGGTCTCTGCTGGGCGCCATCGACCGGACGATCACCGCGCCAGGGTCGCGCCTGCTGGCCGAGCGGCTGGCCCGCCCCCTTCTGGACCCCGCCCGCATCGAGGCGCGGCTGGACAGCGTCCAGTGGTTCCTCGAGCGTCGCCGGCTGCGCGAGGCGGTGCGTGACGCCCTGCGCCGCACCGGCGACATGGCCCGCGCCCTGTCGCGTCTGGCGCTGGGCCGCGGCGGCCCGCGTGATCTGGGCTGTCTCCGCGACGGGCTGAACACCGGCGAGGCCCTGGCCGGCCTGTCGCTGGGGGGCGACGCGCTCAGCGCGGTTCCGGCCGAGATCGAGGCGGCGCTGGCGGCGATCTCGCCCAGCGTCTCGGTCGATCTATCCTCCCTGCTGGCGGCGCTTGAAACGGGCCTTGGTCCCGACCTGCCGGCTCAGGCCCGCGACGGCGGATTTGTCGCCGAAGGCGTGCGCCCGGAACTGGATCAGGCCCGCGCCCTGCGGGACGACAGCCGCCGGGTGATCGCCGGGCTCGAGGCCCGTCTGGCCAGCGACAGCGGCGTGCCCCTGAAGATCCGCCACAACGCCGTGCTGGGCTATTTCGTCGAGGCGACGGCGGGCAAGGCCGATCCGCTGATGGCGCCGCCCCTCAACGCCACCTTCATCCATCGCCAGACCCTGGCCAACCAGGTGCGCTTCACCACCGTCGAACTGGCCGATCTCGACGCCCGCATCGCCCAGGCCGGCGAGCGGGCTCTGGCCATCGAGGTCCAGACCTTCGAGGCCTGGCGGGATCAGGCTGTGGCCCTTGCCGAACCCTTGCGCGCCGCCGCCCAGGGGCTGGCCCTGCTGGATGTCGCCTCGGCCCTGGCCGAGTGGGCCGAGGACGCCGGCGCCTGCCGTCCACTGGTCAATGACAGCCTGTGCTTTGACGCCAAAGCCGCCCGCCATCCGGTTGTCGAGGCTGCGGTCAAGCGGGCGGGCGATCCCTTCACCCCCAACGACTGCTGTCTGGACGGGGCGGGGGATCAGGGCGCGCGCCTGTCGATCGTCACCGGCCCGAACATGGCCGGCAAGTCGACCTTCCTGCGCCAGAACGCCTTGCTGGCGGTGCTGGCCCAGTCCGGCTCCTATGTGCCCGCCGAGGCCCTGACGCTTGGTGTTGTCGATCGCCTGTTCAGCCGGGTCGGGGCCGGGGACGATCTGGCGCGGGGCCGCTCGACCTTCATGGCCGAGATGGTCGAGACCGCCGCCATCCTTACCCAGGCCACGCCGCGCAGCTTTGTCATTCTCGACGAGATCGGCCGGGGCACCGCCACCTGGGACGGCCTGGCCATCGCCTGGGCCTGCGCCGAGGCGCTGCACGACACCAACCGCGCCCGCGCCCTGTTCGCCACCCACTATCACGAGCTGGCGACCCTGGAGGACCGGCTTGCCCACGTCTCCAACCTCTCCCTGAGGGCCAAGGAGTGGAACGGCGATCTGGTCTTCCTGCATGAATGCGGCCCCGGCCCCGCTGATCGCTCCTACGGGGTGCAGGTGGCCAAGCTAGCGGGCGTGCCCCCGGCGGTCGTGGTCCGGGCCCGGGAGGTCCTGGAGCGCCTGGAGGCCGACAGCCATTCGCCGGCCCGGCTTGAAGGCCTGCCGCTGTTCGAAATGGCGGCGCCGACCCCGCAACAGTTCGGCCCAAGCCCGGCCGAGGAGGCCCTGAAGGGTCTCGATGTTGATGGGATGAGCCCCCGCGAGGCGCTGGAGGCGCTCTACCGGCTGAAGGGGATGATCTGAGGCGTCCCGCGCCACTGCAAACGCTGGCCCGTTGCTCCGCAAGGGCCGTCTTCGCATTGCCAAGCGCGGCCCGGCACCGCACATAAGGGGGCATGGCCCCCCGTCTCCGTCCCACCCGCCTTGAACATGTCGTCGATGGCGAGGCCCTTCGCGCCCGGCTTTCGGCCGCGGCGCTGGACGCCATCGGCAATGAGCCCGAGCAGCGGCGTCAGGCCCTGGAGATCCTCAAGCAGGCGCTGTTTCGCGGCCGGATGATCGCCAAGGAGCGGCTGGAGAACGGCGCCGGCGGCATGGAGACGGCGCGGCTGTTGTGCGGCGTGACCGATCAGGTGGTCACCGCCCTCTATGACTTCACCACTGTCCACGTCTTCCGGGCCCGCAACCCGACCGAGGGCGAACGGCTCTGTCTGCTGGCGGTCGGCGGCTACGGGCGGGCGGTGCTGAGCCCCTATTCCGATCTGGACCTGCTGTTCCTGCGGCCGTGGAAACAGACAGCCCACACCGAGAGCGTCATTGAATACATGCTCTATGCCCTGTGGGATCTGGGCTTCAAGGTCGGCCACGCCAGCCGCACCGTCGAGGAGTGCATCAAGCTCTCCCGCGAGGACTTCACCATCCGCACCTCGATCCTCGAGGCCCGACGCCTGACCGGCGACGAGGCCCTGGCGGCGGAACTGAAGACCCGTTTCTACAATGAGGTGGTCAAGGGCACCGGTCCTGAGTTCGTCGCCGCCAAGCTGAAGGAACGGGACGAGCGCCACAGCCGGGCCGGGGCCAGCCGCTACATGGTCGAGCCCAACGTCAAGGAGGGGAAGGGCGGGCTGCGCGACCTCCACACCCTGATGTGGATCGCCGAATATCTGTATCCGGTGGAGCGTCCGGCCCACATCTTCCGCCTGCCGCACTTCGACCCCAAGGAGGTGCGGACCTTCACCCGGGCCTTCGATTTCCTGCATGCCGTCCGCGCCCATCTGCATTTCACCACCGGACGGCCCGAAGAGCGGCTGACGTTTGATGTGCAGCCGGAGATCGCCCGCCGGATGGGCTATGGCGACCGGGCCGACAACCCCGCCGTTGAGCGCTTCATGCGCCACTACTTCCTGATCGCCCGCGAGGTCGGCGCCCTGACCCGGGCCTTTTCGGCCAAGCTGGAGGCCGAACAGTTCAAGCAGGAACCCAAGGGCCTGTCGCGGTTCCTGCCCGGCCGGCGCAAGGTTGCCCGCAAGGCCCTCGACTATCCCGGCTTCCATGAGGAGAACGGCCGTCTGAACATCGACGGGCCGCAGATTTTCGAACGCGACCCGGTCGACCTGATCCGGCTGTTCCGCATCGCCGATGTACTGAACCTTGACCTGCACCCCGACGCCTTCACGGCGGTGACCCGCTGCGTGAACCTGATCAGCTCGAAGATCCGCCGCGATCCGGATGCGGTCGAGGCCTTCCTTGATATCCTGGCCCGGGGCCGCAAGCCCTACCGGACCCTGACCCTGATGAACGAGGCCGGGGTGCTTGGCCGGTTCGTTCCGGAGTTTGGCCGGGTCGTGGCCCAGATGCAGTTCAATATGTACCATAGCTATACGGTGGACGAGCACACCCTGCGGGCCATCGGGCTGATCAACGACATCTCCAAGGGACGGCTGATCAAGGACCATCCGCTGGCCACGGTGATCCTGCCGCTGATCGATGACAAGGAGTCGCTGTTCCTCGCCATGCTGCTGCATGACACCGGCAAGGGCGGCGCGGGCGGACAGGAAAAGGCCGGGGCGCGGGCGGCGCGGCAGGCCTGCGAGCGGATGGGGGTGCCCCGCAAGAAGATCGAGCTCATCGCCTGGCTGGTCGAGCACCACCTGCTGATGAGCGATACGGCCCAGAAGCGGGACGTCACCGATCCGGCCACCGTGGCGGCCTTCGCCAGCGTGGTGGAAAGCCCCGAGCGCCTGAGGCTCCTGCTGGTGCTGACCGTGGCCGATATCCGTGCCGTCGGTCCCGGCGTCTGGAACGGCTGGAAGGGGCAGTTGCTCCGTGAGCTGTACGCCGCCACCGAGGCCACCTTCCGGGGCGGCCGCGGCAGCGATCCCGCCGCGGCGGCCCAGCGCCATCAGGAAAGCGTGGCCCGCGACGCCCGCGCCGAACTCGAGTCGGCCTATCCCGAGGCCGCCGCCTGGGCGACCTCCATGGAGAACGCCTATTTCAGCGGCTTTTCCAGCGCCGACATTGTCGAGCATGCCGTCCTGGCCAGGCGGGCGTCGGAAACGCCGGGCGGCGCCGCCGCCGGCGGCCGGATCCGCACCGACCGCAGCACCGCCGAACTGGTTGTCGCCGCGCGCGACCGGCCGGGGCTGTTCGCCGATCTGGCCTCGGCCATCGCCAACATGGGCGGCAATGTTATGGGCGCCCGGATCTTCACCTCCCGCGATGGCCAGGCGCTGGACGTCTTTCAGGTTCAGGACGCCGCCGGCGGACCGTTCGGTCGCGACAATCCCCCAGGCCTTCGCCGACTGGCCGACGGTCTGGAAGCGGCGGCGCGCGGCGAGGGTCCGTCGTCCGAGCCCTTGCGCGCCGACCATGGCCGCACCGCCGCCTTCGCTATCACCTCCACGGTGATGCTCGACAATGAAGCTTCCAGCGAGGCGACCGTGGTCGAGGCCACGGGCCGCGACCGGCCGGGTCTGCTGCAGGCGCTCGCCCGGGCGATTTCCGACGCCGGTCTCAGCATCGTTTCGGCCCATATCGAGAACTACGGCGAGCGGGCCGTGGACGCCTTTTATGTCACCACCGCCGAGGGCGCGAAGCTGACCGACTCCAAGAAACAGGCCTCACTGAAGACCAGCCTCCTGGCCGTGCTCCGGGCCGAAGAACCCCGCGCCGGCGGAAAGGTCAGGCCTCGGCTGCAGCGGGCCCGCGCCAGCGAGGCGCGCTAATTGTCGACAAGGTTGACCGAGTCGCACGCCAGGCGGCGCCGTCCCTCGCGATCGGCGGCGAGCACGCGTTCGGACTGGGCGAACCGGTAGTCGGATCAGATCCACGACCAGCAAAGGCCTGCTCCTAGAGCGGGTTGCGAAAAAGTGGCAACCGGCTTTTCGCGTCAAACCCGCTCTAAACATTTAGAATCGATCACGTTTCTCGAGTTTGGATTGATTCAATCCAAACTCGACGTGATCTAGACGTCCGCGCTGAGCCAGCGGGAAGTCGGGGCCAGGCCGCGCGTCTGATAGAAGGCGGTCTTGATCAGGTCTGCCTCCGGGCTGACCGAGATCACGCGGGCCACGCCGCGTCTACGCCAGCCCTGCCAGGCCGCGTCAAGCAGGGCGCCGCCGACCTCTGCCCACAGCCCGTCGTCCCGGACGCAGAAGTCATCGACCAGAACGCAGGGGCCGCCAGGGTCGTAAACCGGCGGACTGGCGATGGGGGTGGCGATCAGAAAGCCGTCGATCCCGTCCCGCTCAGCAACCAGAAACGTCTCGGCCTGATCGACGAGGTGAGCAAGGAGGGCCTGGGTCATGGGCACGGCCAGGGCCGAGGGGTTCCAGAACCGGCTATTCCACGCAAACAGCCTCATTCGATAGGCCGTCAGCATTTCGACACAGGCTGCGATATCGCCGCTTGCCGCCTTGCGCACCACCATGGCTTTCTCCCGGACGTGGACGCAACGATGCCCCAGGGCGGGGTCTTTGGCCAGTGACCGGCTCTGCACGGAAGCGACACAGGCCATCATCTTGACCCCCGACACGGCGCGGCGCAGAAGCGCGATGTGACCGACGCACCGCCCCCCGAGCCGACCGCTTCCTCGTCCAACGCTGCGGCGGCCAAGCCCCGCGCCGGGATCATCAAGAATTCGATCATCTTCTCCGGCCTGACGCTGATCAGCCGGTTCATGGGCCTGGCCCGCGATGTGGTGATCAACGCCCAGCTTGGCGCCAGCGCCGGGCCCTGGGCGGACGCCTACAACACTGCCCTCAGCTTCCCCAATCTGTTCCGCCGGATCTTCGCTGAGGGCGCCTTCAGCTCGGCCTTCGTCCCGGCCTACAGCCGCACTCTGACGGCGGAGGGCGGAGAGCGGGCCGATGACATGGCCAGCGACGCCCTCGCCACCCTGGCGGCCATGACCCTGGTGCTGGTGCTTCTGGCCCAGCTGGCCATGCCCTGGCTGATGTATCTGATCAACTTCGGCTACCGGGATGATCCGGTGAAGTTCAAGCTGGCGGTGACCCTGACCCAGATCACCATGCCCTATCTCAGCTGCATGGCCATCGCCGCCCTGTTCTCCGGGGCCCTGAACGCCCGCAACCGGTTCATCCTCTCGGGCGCCGCGCCCATCGTGCTCAATGCGGTGATGCTGATCGCCGTGCTGCCGCAGAAGACCAGCGGCGACGCCGCCTATGCCGCCAGCTTCGGCGTGGTGGTCGCCGGGGTGCTTCAGGCCGGTCTCCTGTGGTGGGGCGCATGGCGTTCGGGCGCCCGGATCCGGCCGCGCCTGCCGCGGCTGACGCCGGAAATCAAAAAGCTGATCAAGGTCGCCATCCCCGCGGCCATCGCCGCCAGCGTCACCCAAATCAACATCTTCGTCTCCGGCAGCCTGGTGTCCATGGCGCCCGGCGACGGCCCCCGCACCTGGCTGGCCAATGCCGACCGCCTCTATCAGCTGCCGCTGGGCATGGTCGGGGTGGCCATCGGCATCGCCCTGCTGCCCCGGCTGTCCCAGGCCCTGCAGGCCGGCGACGGCAAGGACGCCCAGGAGACCACCGACCAGGCCGTCGTCTTCGCCCTGGCCATGACCCTTCCCGCGGCGGCGGCCCTGCTGGCCATTCCCTTCTTCCTGGTCGACGCCCTGTTCACCCGCGGCGCCTTCACCAGCTTTGATGCGCAACAGACGGCGTCGGCCCTGTTCCACTACGGCTGGGGCGTGCCCGCCTTTGTGCTGGCCCGGGTGATGAACCCCATCTTCTTCGCCCGCGAGGACACAAAGAGCCCGATGCGGTTCGCCCTGATTTCGGTGGGGGTGAATGTCGTGCTGGGCGTCATCCTGTTCTTTGCAGTCGGCTTCCCCGGCATCGCCATCGCCACCTCGGTGGCCAGCTGGATCAACGTCGGCCAGATGTACTGGGCGCTGCGCCAGCGCGGCGACTGGACGCCGTCACCCCAAGCCTGGGGCCGAATTGTCCGGGTCCTCATCGCCAGCATCATTCTCACCGGCCTGCTGTTTGTCGCCGGGCTGTTCCGCGATCAGATCCAGGGGCTGTTCGAGGGGATGAGCCTGATCCGCGTGGGGGCCAAGGAAATCGCCGTCGTCGCCGTCTGCATCGCTGTGCTGCCGATCTATCCGGTTCTGGTGGTCCTGACCGGCGGGATGACGGTGGCCGAGATCAAGGGGCTTGTCCGGCGGCGACGGTAGGGCCCGACGCCGCTCTTGCCCGGTGGGCCGCCCTCGCTTATTGGCATGCCCATGGTTCTGATCCGCACCCCCTCGCGATGGCGCCGCGTCTGACGCCCTGACAGAGCCCCCCGCGCGGGTCGATCCCGCGCGCCGACCGACACGACCCATCGCGAAGCAGATCATGACCGACCAAACTCCCGTCTCCTATGCCGGCCCCCAGCGTGTGCTGTCCGGCGTCCAGCCGTCCGGCGCCCTGCATCTTGGCAATTATCTCGGCGCCCTGGTGAAGTTCGCCCGGCTGCAGCATGAGATCGACACCTTCATCTTCGTCGCCGACATGCACGCCATCACCGTCTGGCAGGACCCGGCCCTGCTGGCCGGTCAGACGCGCGAGATCGCCGCCGCCTATCTGGCCGCCGGCCTTGATCCCGCGAAGGCGACCATCTTCCCGCAGTCGGCGGTGCCCGAGCACGCCGAACTGGCCTGGATCTTCAACTGCGTCGCCCGCCTCGGCTGGCTCGACCGGATGACCCAGTTCAAGGAGAAGAGCGGCAAGCACAAGGAACGCTCCAGCGTCGGCCTCTACACCTATCCGGTGCTGCAGGCGGCCGACATCCTGATCTACAAGGCGACCAAGGTGCCGGTCGGCGAGGACCAGAAGCAGCATCTGGAACTGACCCGGGACATCGCCCAGAAGTTCAATCACGACTTCGAGTCGCCGGGCTTCTTTCCGCTGCCCGAACCGCTGATCCAGGGGCCGGGCGCGCGGATCATGAGCCTGCGAGATGGCCAAGCGAAGATGAGCAAGTCTGATCCTTCGGACCTTTCGCGCATCAATCTGACCGACGACGCCGACGCCATCGCCTCCAAGGTGCGCAAGGCGCGCACCGATCCCGAGGTGCTTCCCGATACACTGGAAGCCCTGGCCCTGCGGCCGGAGGCGGACAATCTGGTCGGCATCTTCGCGGCGCTGGGCGGCGAAACCAAGGCCGAGGTTCTGGCCCGCTTCGCCGGTCAGGGCTTTGGCGCCTTCAAGCCGGCGCTTGCCGATCTGGCGGTCTCGGCCCTGTCGCCGGTCAGCGAGGCGATGCGCCGCTATATGGCCGATCCCGCGGAGATTGATCGCATCCTCGCCGCCGGGGCTGCGCGCGCCCGCGAGGTCGCCGCGCCGACGGTGGCTGAGGTCAGGGCGAAGGTCGGCTTCTGGGGCGCCTGAGGGTGAGGGGCGGCGGATTTGCGTTGACGCTGGGCCCCTCCAGCCGTCACCGTCCCCGCCCATGAGCCGCCGCAAGTTCCTGATCATCGCCGACGACAGTCCCGAGTTTGACGCAGCCCTGCGCTTCGCCAGCCGACGCGCCCGCTCGACCGGCGGTCATGTCGCCATGCTGAAAGTCATTGAGCCCGCCGTCTTCGAGCACTGGAGCGGGGTGCGCGAGGAAATGGAGCGTCAGGAGCGGGCCGAGGCCGAGGCCATGCTGCAGAAGCTGGCTGAGCAGGTGGTCGAGATCTCCGGGTCGCCGCCCGAGTTCCTGATTCGCCACAACGACTCGGTCCGGGCCGCCCTGCGCGGGGTGATCGAGGATGATCCCGACATCAAGATTTTGGTTCTGGCCGCCTCGCCAGGCGGGCGCAATCCTGGCGCTCTGGTCAGCTCGATCGCCAAGGACGGCATCAGCTGGGGGCGTCGCAAACTGCCGATCACGGTGGTGCCTGGCGACCTGACCGACGACGAGATCGCCGACCTCGCCTGAGCAGCGAAGATTTTCGCGCTGAACGCGATCTGGTTGATTGACGAACAATACAACTTCAAGTCACCTTGCCCGGACTATCACCCGAGGAGGGGACCCATGCCCTATTTGCTCAGCGCGACGGCGCGCCAGACCCGTTCGGCCAAACTGAAATACACCGACGCGGCAGCCTTGAGGGCGGTGGCCCAGATGGCGGTCAACGTCGAGCTGTTCACCATCCCTCTCTATATGACCAGCCTGTATTCCATTCAGGGCATGCACCCGATCACCGGCGGCGGCACCGACTTCTACGCCGGCCGGCTGTGGGCCGGGGCCAAGACCACCGCCCAGCCGAAGACCGCCAACGACAAGGCCTTCAACATCGTCTTCTCGGTCTTTATCCAGGAGATGCTGCATCTGCAGATGGCCGCCAACATGGCCACGGTGGTCGGCGTTGATCCAAAATTCACCGGCGCGCCCTTGCAGGACGACACCGGCGGCTGGACCTGCTTTGGCCCGGACAAGTCGGTCATTCCCGGGATCATCGACCTGAAGGACACCAAGGCGCATGAGCATGTGGCGGTGAACATCGGACCGCTGGATGAGGCGCAGCTGACGCTGTTCCTCGCCATCGAGCAACCGGAGGCCGACGCCCGCGCCAACATCCAGCACCAAAAGGAAAAGGACTACTTTCCCAAGGTTCCCTTCGCGAACTGGTCGCCGGGCGACGCCCTGCCGCTGTTTGGCACCATCGGCTGGATGTACCAGTGCTACTACGACTACCTGAACCTGAAGTACGACGACGGCACGGCCCTCTGGGACGAGGTGTTCAATGCCAAGGCTGTGCAGAACGACCTGTTCAACAGCTTCACGCCCGGTCACCCGATGCGGGAGTTCATGGGCTTCGAGACGACCATCGCCCTGACCTATCCCGAGATCGCCTTTGCCCAGATGGTCCAGATGATGGACGCCATCACCGACCAGGGCGAAGGCAGCCTGATCAACAAGACCGCCTCTGTGTTGAAGGCGGTCGAACCGCGCTACCAGCCCAGCGACCCGGCCCTGATGTCCGACTATCCGAGCTACAGCGACACCGGGGTGCTGCTGCCCTCGGCCGACGCGGCGGCCCGCTCGGTCAATGACGTCAAGGATCACTATGAGCGCTTCGCCGAGGTCAAGACGCTGCTGCCCGAGGTTGTCACCTGGCCACAGTGGCTGAAGGGTGGTCGGACCTGGACCGGCAAGGACCTTGAGGGGCCGGACTACGACGCCTCCAATCCCTACAACCTCCCCACCCCCGATGCGGTCGCCGGCGCACTCAACGCCTTGTCCGCGCCGGATCAGAAGGCCCAGAGCCGGGACCTGCTGAGCCGCGCGGTGATCGGCGCCATCCACGGCGTCACCTCTGTGCTCAACAGCTACTGGACCCCGCCCACGGGCGAGGCTGCGCCGCTGTTCCCCTTCCCGTCGATGACCGGTTCGGGCGACCGGATGAGCACCTGCTGGGCGATCCTCGGGGAGGCGCCGGACCTGTCTCTGGGGCTTCCCGCCCCGGCCGCGGGCGTCCTCTATCACGCCTGTCAGGGGCTGGATCTGAACACCGACGGCGGCAACAGCTGCGCCCAGGTCGAGATTTTCCACAGCTGCCGGGGGTCCAACCTCTGTCGCGGTCAGGGCGGCTGCGGCTTTGTTCAGCCGACAACGGGCGGCGGCAACTGCGGTTCGGCGGTGGCGACGCGGGCGCCGGCCAAGGACTTGGCCGTCAGCAGTTCGGTCAAGGCCGGCTGTGGGCTGCCTCCGGCGGACGCCACCCTCTATTCAGCCCCGACCGACAACAAGTGCGGGGGCTTCGGCGGGTGCGCGGCGCCCATCTCTGCGTCTCAGGTCTTCCCGCGCAACGGCACGATGCAACTGTTCGATTTCGTCAAGGATTCGGGCGCCGCCGACTATCACTCTGTGGCCATTCCCGGCCCCGATGGTCAGATCGCCTTCGGCTACGGTGAGCTGGTCCACGACGTGGCCTACCGGGCCTTCAGCGAGGTCATGAAGGTTCGGGGCAAGACGGCTCCGCCGAATCCGCCAGCCGACAACCTGCGGCTGGCCTTCCCGCCCTCGACCTGATGCGGGATCGGTCATGACCACGACCGCCCCAAGGCTCGGCCTGCCCCATCTGGGGTATGGTCTGGGCCTGAGGGATGATCATTTCGCCCACCTGATGCGGACGCCGCCGGATCAGTGGGGCGTCGACTGGTTCGAGATCATCAGCGAGAATTTCATCGGCCATCAGGGCTACGCCGCCCATGTTCTGGACCACATCCGGGCGCATCGGCCGGTGGTGATGCATGGCGTCTCGCTGTCGATCGGCTCGACCGCGCCGCTGGACCGCGACTATCTGGCGGGCCTGGCGGCGCTGGCTGACCGCATCAGGCCGGCGTGGGTTTCCGACCATCTCTGCTGGACCGGGGTTGGCGGCCTCAACAGCCATGACCTTTTGCCAATGCCTCTGACGGAAGAGGCGCTGGCGCATGTCACGGGCCGGGTGCGGGCGGTGCAGGACATTCTGGGCCGGCCGCTGATCATCGAAAATCCCAGCAGCTATCTGGAATTCGCCGCCAACCAGATGCCGGAATGGGAGTTCCTCGCCCGGCTGGCCGAGGACGCCGACTGCGGCCTGCTGCTCGACGCCAACAACGTCCATGTCAGCAGCGTCAATCACGGGTTTGACCCGGTCGCCTATATCGACGCTCTGCCGGCGCGCCGCATTGTCCAGATGCATCTGGCCGGTCCCAGCGATGGCGGCGATCATCTGATGGACACCCACGACCATCCGGTGCCGGAGGCCGTCTGGCCCCTCTACGCACGGGCCCAGATCCGGACCGGCGGGGTCTCGACCCTGCTGGAGTGGGACGCCCGCATTCCGGCCTATCCCGATCTGGTCGCCGAACTGGACAAGGCCCGGGCTGTCCAGCAGGCGGCGCTTGCCCTCGAGTTGGCGCATGTCTGATCTGGCGGTGATCCAGGCGGCCTTGCAGGCGGCGATCATAACCCCGACAGCGGAAGACTGGGCCCGGGCCGAACCCTTGCTCGCCGTCTCCAGCATGACGCCCCGGCGGCGACTGTCCCTCTATTCGCGCGGCTATCAGGCGCGGCTGATGGAGTGTTTAAGGGGCGAGTTTCCAGCCCTGAAGGCCCTTGTCGGCGATCCGGTTTTCGACCTGTTCGCCAGCGGCTACCTGGCGGCTCATCCATCCCGCGCCGCCAGTCTGCATCGCCTGGGCGAAGCCTTCCCGGATTGGCTGGAGGCCACCCGACCCGCCGGCGACACTGATCCCTTGACCGCCTTGCCGGCCGATCTGGCCCGAGTCGAACGCCTGTGGTCCCAGACCCTGCGCGCGGCCGGACCAGAGGGATTGAGGCCGCCCCCGGACGATCTGATGCTCAGGCCGGGGTTCCGGGTCCGGCTGCCGGCGAGCACGAGCCTTCTGAGAACCGGATTTGATGTCGCGCCTCTGATGGCTGCGGTGTCGGAGGGGCGGGAGCCGCCCACTCCCGAAGCGGGACCAAGGACGGTCGCCATCGCCCGGAGCCGGTTCCGGGTTCGTCTTCATGACCTGACGCCCGGACGCCATGCCTGGCTGGAGGCCCTGGGCCATGAGGGGGCGGAGGCGGCGGGCGCGGCGCGGGCGGCCGCGGCGCGCACCGGCGCGCCGGAAGCCATGCTTCTGGCGGATCTGATGCTCTGGGCGCCGCTGGCCATCGAGGCCGGGCTGATCGTCGAAGGTTAGAGCGCGTTCCGATGAGTGGGATCCGCTCTTCGGATCAAACGCGCGACCGACAGAAGTCCTGGAGCGGGGCGATTTGAGTCCATCAAATCGAGCCCTGCTCTAGGCGGCCAGGCCGGCGGTTTTCAACAGGCCCCGGACCCGCTCCGCCGATTCCGGGGATCGAGAAACCTCGTCGCGAAGTTCCGGACTGCGGGTCAACTTCAGAGCCTCGGCTCGCGCGCGATCGGCGGCGGGGCCCAGCGGCGCGGCTTCGCCGATGGCCAGGCGCAGCAACAGGCCAAGCTTGTGGGTGATGGGAGCAGGCGCTCTCGCCAGCAGTGTCACCAGTTTGACGTCCGCCTCGATCTGACCGCCGATTTCGCCAAGTTTGGCCTGGAGAAGCTGGCAATCTTCATCGGGCAGGCCGACCCTGCCGATCGCCTTCTGCATGGCGGCCAGGGCCGCAAGTCTGGCCGGCGGGGTATCGGTCCCGTAGCGCAGGTCCTTCTCGAATTTCAGGGCCGAGATATTGGCGGACAGCCATCGGGCCGCCTGACGCTTGTTGGCGGCGCCCGTGACGTTCTCGGCCAGGCGGATCAAAGCCTCGACATCTTCCCGGGCGTTGTTGTCGTGGCCGACAAGGGCCTCGACAAAGTCGCTGGCGACCAGCATCGCCGAACGCGTCGCAAAGGCCGAGAATACGTCGTCAAGCTGCAGGACCCGCCCCTGAGCCGCGGTCAGGGACATGGCCAAGGCTCGCAAGTAGGAGATTTCGGCATGCGGGTCGCCGCCCTTGAGTCGGCGTGGACCGACCAGTTCCCGCAGCACCCGTCCGGCCAGGGCGGCGCGAACCGATTCGAACTGGCCGCCATCAATCCAGATCGCCAGTCTGGCCGCGGACTCGGGCAAGGGCGGCATGACGCGGGCCACACCGGGCTCAATCTTGATCAGGGCCTCAACAGCGCCGGCGCCGGCCAGCCTGGTGATGGCGGCCAGGGTGTCGCCGAGGTCCAGGTCCGACCCCAACAGCTCATTCAATCCAGATCGACCGCCCACGATCTCGCTGAGCGGTTGCTCAATGGCGGCCAGGGCGGCGGCCCTGGCCGGGCCGTTCGCCGGCGCCTGGTCGGCCAGGTCGAGCAGACGACTGATCTTGTCGCTCCAGGTTGTTGAGCCGGACAGATAGGCGGCGACGCCGGCGCCGAGCAGATAGCCGGGCTCTGGCTCTTCGATCAGGCGCTCGACTGCGGTTGCGAAGGCTTCCTTCTCGAAATTTGGAAAAGCGCCGCGGCGGGAGTCCCGCAACAGGCGCTGGATCGCCCGCTCGATCAGGGACTGAAAGGTCCGGATGATCTCATGCACGCCGACTTCGCGGGCTTGCGCCTCGGGCACGGCGATCTTCTGGACGGCGTGTTGAAGTTCAACGCCGGACGCATCGAGTTTCTCGACCAGATCAGGCCGATGAAGCAGTTCAAACGGGGTGGCGCGATTGCGCAGCAGCCAGCCGTCGAGCAGTCGCCCGATCCGCTCGCGGGCATGGATGGTGTAGAGGTCCTGGGGACTGACGCAGAGGGGGTCGCGGTTCTCGACCGGCTTGCGGACCTTCTTGCTCTCCGGCGCGCCCTTGTTGAGGATGGTGATGGACTGGAATTCCCGGGTTTCGGGATCCAGAACCTCCTTGGTGACCCGCACGGCGACGACGGACCCGCTGGCGAGGATCTCCTCGGCCGCCTCGACCACGCGGCTGCGGTTCTCGTTGGCCAGATCCAGAACCCAGCCGGAGGCCGGTTTGCGGCGCACGAAGAGCTCGTAGTGAATCTGCCCGCGGTCCATGACACTTCCCTGAGTTCAGCGGGACCCTATATCGGCGCGTCTTAAGACGCGGTTTAGCTTGCGGCTTCGCAATCAACCGCCGCCTTCTCGCCCTATTGCGGCGCCTATTGGCGCCATCTCGAGCCGCCATGCGTTGCACTGGGCGGCAGGGGCGTTACCTTCCGATGCGAACCGAACAGGCCCGCACGGCGCTTCGCGCCAAGGCAAAGGACGATATGGCGAACATCACCCTCGTGGACGACGACGAAAACATCGTCGCCTCGGTTTCCCTGGCGCTGGAAAGCCACGGACATACGATCAAGGCCTACTACGACGGCGCCAGCGGTCTTGAGGCCCTGCAGAACGATCCGCCGGACCTGGCCATCCTCGATGTGAAGATGCCGCGCATGGATGGCATGGAGCTGCTGCGCCGCCTGCGCCAGACCTCCGAAGTGCCGGTCATCATGCTGACCAGCAAGGATGACGAGATCGACGAGATACTCGGCTTCAACCTCGGGGCCGACGACTACATGCACAAGCCGTTCAGCCAGCGCCTGCTGCTCGAGCGGGTGAAGGCGGTCCTGCGCCGCGCCGCGCCGGATGACACCGGAACCTCCGCCGAGGCTCAGGCCGCCGCCAGCGCCAAGATGATGCGCCGGGGCAAGCTGACCCTCGATCCCGAGCGCCATGAGAGCCTGTGGGAAGGCCGCCCCGTGCGCCTGACCGTCACCGAGTTCCTGCTCTTGCAGTCCCTGGCCCAGCGCCCGGGCTTCGTGAAGAGCCGCGATAACCTGATGGACGCCGCCTACGACGATCAGGTGTATGTCGACGACCGCACCATCGACAGCCACATCAAACGGATGCGCAAGAAGTTCCGCCAGGTCGACCCGGAATTCGACGCGATCGAGACCCTGTATGGCGTCGGCTACAGATACCGCGAGTCCTGAGCCCCGGGTCAGCCGGTGGCGGTTCTGGTCGCGTGGCTCGCGGCTGGGACGGCTGATCGTCGGCCTCAATCTTCTGGGTCTGGCGATCCTGCTGACCGGCGCTCTGGTGCTCAATGAAATCCGACGTGGTCTCGTCGAGGCCCGCCTGGACACCCTCACCCTGCAAGGCCAGTTGATCGCCCAGATCATGGCCGAGGGGGCGACGGTGGGCGAACCCGTGCCGCATCTGCAGCAGGACCGGGCGGTGCGGATGCTCGATTTTGTCAATGTGCCGCGGGCCCAGCGGGTCCGGCTGTTCGACACCCGCGGGCAACTTCTGGCCGACAGCTACGTCATCGATGATCGCGTCGAATGGAAGGTTCTGCCGCCCGCTCGCAAGCGCGGTGAGGCGGCGCCGACAGCCAGGCTGCAGGACACCGACGCCAAGCCGGCGGCGCTTGAGAAGGCGCGCAAGGCCCTGGCCGACGAATGGCGCGCCGCGATGATGGGCGAGGCGGTCAAGGGCACCCGGCTCGCCGAAAACGGCGAACGCGTGGTCTCGGTCTCCATCCCGGTTCAGCGGGTTCGGGCCGTGCTGGGCGTGCTGACCCTGGAGGCCGCCGATGTCGACCAGATCATCGCCGCCCAGCGCAAGGCGCTGATTCCCTTCGCCCTGATCGCCATCACCGTGACCCTGCTGTCCTCGGTCCTTCTCTACGCCCTCATCGCCCGGCCGATGCTGCGGCTGGCCGAGGCGGCGGACCGGGTGCGGCTCTCGCGGGCGCGGGCGATCTCGCTGCCAGACCTTGCCCGGCGACAGGACGAGATCGGGGATCTGTCCCGCTCGCTGGAAGAGATGACCGACACCCTGTCGCGGCGGATGGACGCGATCGAGCGCTTCGCCGCCGACGTCGCCCATGAAATCCGCAATCCGCTGACCTCCATCCGCTCGGCGGTGGAAACCCTGGAAATCGTGCCCGACGGCCCCGGACGTGAAAAGCTGCTCGGGATTCTCAAGCAGGATGTCGGGCGTCTCGACCGTCTGATCGGCGACATCTCCAACGCCTCCCGGCTGGACGCGGAGCTGTCGCGGGAGTCCTTCCGCAAGATCGATCTGACCCGGCTGCTGGGCGACATCCTCGCCATCTATGATTCGGCGCGGAAGACCGGAGAACCCACCGTGGTGCTGCTGGCACCGGCCGGAGAGCCGATGACGGTCCTTGGCCAGGAAGGCCCCCTCGGGCAGGTGTTCCGCAACCTGATCGACAACGCCCGCAGCTTCAGCCCGGCGGCGGGCGAGGTGAGGGTCAATTTCGTCCGGGAAAAAGGACGGATCGTTGCCTCGGTCGAGGACGACGGCCCGGGCATCCCGGCGGAAAACCTCGAGACGGTCTTCGAGCGATTCTATACCTCACGGCCCAAGGGGGCGGCGTTCGGCGGCAACTCCGGTCTTGGTCTGTCGATCGCCCGCCAGATCATCGAGGCCCATGGCGGCGTCATCCGGGCGATCAACCGTCATGACGACGCCGGCCGGATCACCGGTGCGCGGTTCGAGGTCAGCCTGCCGGACGTCCGGTCATGATCGTCCATGCCGGGCTGATCGCGGCCCGTGTCGGCGGAACATGGCGCGGCGCCCTGATCGAAGGACCGTCCGGCAGCGGCAAGAGCGATCTGGCGCTGCGGTGCCTGGCCCTTGGCGCACGGCTCGTGGCCGACGACCGGGTCCTGCTGTGGCGTAGCGGAGCGCTGGTCTACGGACGCTCACCCGAGGCCCTGTCGAGCCTTATGGAAGTGCGCGGCGTCGGGGTTGTCGGGGTTTCGACCCTGCCGTTCGCCGCCGTGGATCTGGTGATCACCTGTGTCGCCAGCCCTGCGCAGGTCGAGCGGTTTCCAGGCGACGAGACCGCAGATCGGCTGAATCGTCGCATTCCCCTGCGTCGGCTGTGGCCCTACGAGCCCTCTTGCCCGCTGAAACTGATGGCGTTGCTTGAACGGGTTGGACAGGCGGGCTGAGGAGCGTATCAAGGCCAACCGCCCGATTGAGTGTCTCGCCGGGCGGACAGGGGATGTTTACGGGAATGCGGGCATGATTGGCCTGGTGATCGTCACGCACGGGCGTCTGGCCGAAGAGTTCATCTTCGCCATGGAGCACGTTGTCGGGCCGCAGGCGCAGGTCGCCGCGATCTGCATCGGCCCGGATGACGATATGGAACAGCGTCGCAAGGACATCCTTGCCGCCTGCGCCCGCGTCGACACCGGCAGCGGCGTGATCCTGCTGACCGATATGTTTGGCGGCACCCCGTCCAATCTGGCGATCAGCGTCATGGAACAGACCCGGGCCGAAGTGATCGCCGGCCTCAATCTGCCGATGTTGATCAAGCTGGCCTCGCTGCGCACCCGTGAGCCGCTCGACGCCTGCGTCCACCATGCTCAGGATGCGGGACGCAAATACATCGCCGTCGCCTCCTACATGCTCGCGTCGGACAAGTGAGCGTCAGGGCGACCGTCACCATCGTCAATGAGCGCGGACTGCACGCCCGCGCCTCGGCCAAGTTCGTCAAGCTGGCCTCCGGTTTCGACGCCGAAGTCCAGGTCAGCCGCGAGGGTCAGTCGGTCGACGCCCGGTCAATCATGGGGCTGATGATGCTGGCCGCCGGGATCGGGTCGAAAGTCGAGATCAGCGCCGAGGGACCTGAGGCCGAGGCGGCGATGGAGGCCCTGTGCGCCCTGATCGCCAACCGTTTCGACGAAGAACGGTAGAGTTTCAGACCCGGATATCGAGCAGGGACCCGGGCCGCAGGATTTTCTGCGGCGGGCCGGCGTCGAGCTGTTGCGGGGTCGGCGACTTGTTGACCTGAGGGGCGGGCGTCGATTCGGTCCGGGTTGCGACCGTGGGCCGCGCGACCGGCGCGGACGTCGGTCCCTGAGCCGCCTGTTCCTGAGCCGCTTGCCCCAGAGCCGCCTGGAAAAACGCCCGTTGCGCCGCCGAGCGTGCGGGAGCGGCCTGCGGTTGCGGGGCTGGGGTCCAGGCGGGGGGGCGAATGTCGGCCATGTCCGCAGGCTTGGCGGTTTATGGTTAAGCAGACCTTAACGGGCCTGAGCCCAGAGCGCCCGGGCGCTCTCAGGATCGAGCGGGCCGCTGTGCTTGGCCAGGATCGCGCCATCGGAACCGACCAGATAGGTCTCCGGGACGCCGGTCACCCCGAACTCCAGACCAGCCCGGCCGTCACGGTCGATCAGCCGGCGGGCGAAGGGATCGCCCAGGCGCGTCAGAAAGCCCTGAGCGGCGTCCGGGGCGTTCTTGTAGGCGATGCCGACGATCGGCACGCCTTCGGCCTTCATGGCCACCAGAACCGGATGCTCGACCTCACAGGGCGCGCACCAGCTGGCGAAAAAGTTGACCAGATAGGGTCCATCAATCCCGGCGATCGGCTCGCGCAGTCCCGTGGCCATCTCGGGCAGGCTGAGGGCCGGGACCGGCTTGCCGACCAGGGCCTTGGGCTGGACGTTGGGATCGCGCCAGAGGGCGTGGCCGGCGAACAGAATGGCGAGCAGCACGAGTGCGACAAGCGGCAGCAGGGCCGCAAGGCGGCGGGTTGTTACGCCGCTCACGCCCAGTCATCCTCCAGGCCCAGCTTGCGGGCCTCGTCGCGCGCCTTGCGGGCGGCGATGAGGCTGTCGGCGACCATCCAGCCCAGAACCAGGGCGGAGAGGGCGAAAGCGGGCCAAAGGTAGGGGGCGTAGGCCCCGGCGTCGAGGTCAGGCATTGGTCAGTCCTCCGCCGCGCGCAGGGCCGCGGCGCGAAGCCGCCGACGGCGCACCTCGGTGCGGATCCGCGTCAGCCACAGCGCGCCGAACAGGCCCATGTAGGACAGGCCCATCAGGATCAGCGGCGTCATATAGACCGCAGGCAGGCCATCGCCCTGGTCGGCTCTGAAAGTCGAGGAGCCCTGATGCAGGCTGTTCCACCAGTAGACCGAGAAATGGATGATCGGCAGGTTGACCAGTCCGACCAGGGACAGGATGGCCCCGGCCCGGGCGGCCCGGGCCTCGTCGTCGATCGAGGCGCGCAGGGCGATATAGGCCAGCCACAGGAGCAGAAGAACGAGCACCGAGGTCATCCGGCCATCCCATTCCCACCAGGTGCCCCAGGTGGGACGGCCCCAGAGCGATCCGGTGGCCAGGGCCAGGACCGTGAAGGCGGCGCCCAGCGGGGCGCAGGCGCGGGCGGCCAGATCAGCCAGGGCGTGACGGAACACCAGGTTCAGCAGGCTGGCCACGCCAAGGCAGAGATAGGCGAACATCGCCACCCAGGCCGCCGGCACATGGATGAACAACATGCGGATGGCGTCACCCTGCTGGTAGTCTTCCGGCACGGTAAAGGTCAGCCACAGGCCAATGCCCATGGCGATGGCGGTCGCCAGGCCCAGAACCGGGGCGGCGATGCGCGAGAAGGCCATGAACGCCTTGGGATTGGTCAGGAATGAGACCATGCCCGCCGTCTAATGCGCCTTCCCGCAGACTGCCAGCGGTTTCCGCAAACGCGGGCCGCCAGCATGCCTTTACATCAGTCGTTGTCGCCGGGGCCGCGGTCCTGATGCGGGCCGCGGTCATGACCGCCTTTCCGCATCATCTTCATGTGCGGCCCGCCCATGCCACGACCCATCTTGCCGCCGTGAAGGGCGTCGAAGGCCTTTTTCTGGCTGGGTGACAGGGCGGCGTAGAAGGCCTTGGTGGCCGCGGCGCGCTTCTCGAACGCCTGCTGACGCTCGGCCATCCGACTGGCCTGCATGTCGAGGCGTTCGGGGGTGGTCAGCATCTTGCGCTCGGCCGGTGCGGCTTTGCCGGCATCACCGGGAGGCGGTCCCATCCGGTGTTTTCTCATGTCCGGCGCGGTGGCGTCGAGGAAGGCCTTCAGGGCCGGCTCCTGATCGGCGCGCAGTTGCAGGATGTCCCGCATGTGCTGGGCGCGCATTTCGGGGTTGTGGCGGGCCCCGCGGCCTTCGCCGCCGCGACCGCCACGCTCGGCGCCCATCGGGCGTTCGACCTGCATGTCTTTCTTGGGCGGATCAGCCGCGATAGCGGATCCGGCGGCAGTCATCACGAGGGCGGCGCTGGCCATCAGGCCTGCGGTGCGGAAGAGGGTTTTCATGGTGTAGCTCCCATTTTTGATGACGCCACCCTGCACCCCCGCTGTGGCGTGGGCATGTCCGATCGTTCCGCAATTGTTTCCGGGCTGAATTGTTCAGCCAACGGCGTTACGGCAGGCGGCGGCCATGGCCAGAGGCGCCAGGGCCACGGCGGCGGCGGTCCAGCCCAGAAGCAGCAGCAATCCTGAAGCCCCGCCTGATCCCAATTGGCTGGCGTAGAGGGCGGCGCCGCCGAAGATCACCGGCGGGGCGAACAGCGGCAGGACGATCGCCGCAACCAGCAGCCCGCCGCGACGAGCGCCGATGGCCAGGGCCGCGCCGATCCCGCCGACAAAGGCGAAGGCCAGGGCGCCGGCGAGGGCGCAGACGAAGACCAGCGGCGACAGGCTGATCGGCGCACCCAGCATGATCGCCGCCACGGGCGCCGCGAGGGCCAGGGGGACGCCGGTGGTGATCCACTGCGCCAGGCATTTGACCGCGCAGATCAGTTCCAGCGGCAGGGGTCCGGTCATCAGCAGGTCAAGGCCGCCGTCCTCGAAGTCCCGCTCGAACAGGCGCTCCAGCGACAGCAGCGAGGCCAGGGCCAAAGCCATCCAGGCGACGCCCGGCGCCACGGCCGCCAGCTTGTCGGTGTCCGAGCCCCCGGCCAGCGGCAACAGCACGGTGATGGCGGCATAGAAGGCCAGGGCCGGCAGCGGCCCGCCGCCCCGACCCCAGCCCAGGGCCATTTCCCGTCGCAAAAGCGCGCCCATCACACTCATGCGCCGATCTCCAGCGTCAGGGCGGCGACGGGCAGGGGGTCATGGACGGCGGCGATGATCAGCCCCCCGGTCGCCAGATGCTCGGTCATCATGTCGGCCAGCAGGGCTCGTCTGGCCGTATCCAGAGGCGCCATGGGTTCGTCCAGCAGCCACAGGGACCTCGGCGCCGTGATCAGCCGGGCCAGGGCCAGCCGCCTCCGCTGGCCGGCCGACAGCCTGCGGACCTCAAGGTCGAGCAGAGGTTCAAGCGCCAGACGCGCAATGGCGTCACCGACGAATCGCTCGCCGCCGCCCAGCCAGGCCGCCTGAAAGCGCAGTTCCTCGCCGGCCGTCTGCCCGCCCTTGAGGCCGTCGGCATGGCCCAGCAGATGCAGATCGTCGTGGCGCGCCGCATCCCTGTCGGCCGGGCCCTCGAACCGGATCTCGCCGGCCGCGGGAGGCAGCAGTCCGGCGATGGCGCGCAAGAGGCTGGTCTTGCCCGAACCATTGGCCCCGGTCAGGGCCAGAGCCGCGCCGGCCTCCAGCCGGATGGCGAGGTTCCGGAACAGCGTGCGTTCGCCCCGTCGGATCGACAGGCCCTCGATCTGCAAGGCGGTGATCATCCAGCGGGTCCCGAACATTTCGAGGAGGCGTCTGCATGGACGTTTGCCCCGACCGGGAGTATGCAGCGCGCGGTCGACCTCTTGCGCGTGCGCAGGAGTGTACGCGGCGCCGGTTGGGACCCTGTGTGTCCCTTCCCGCTGGCGCGCGATCCCGGGAGCGGTTTTCGGGCGGCCTCGAACAGGAAAGGTACTCCCAGAAATGGCGTCGATTGACACCTTGCAAACCCGCCGGACCCTCAAGGTTGGCGGAAAAACCTACGTCTACTACAGCCTGCCCGCGGCGGAAGAGGCCGGCCTTGCCGATATCTCCCGTCTGCCCGTCACTCTCAAGGTGCTGCTGGAAAACCTGCTGCGCAATGAAGATGGCGGTGAAACCAACGCCGAGGACTTCAAGGCCATGTCGGCCTGGGTCGTCAACAAGGGCGCGGTGCAACACGAGATCGCCTTCCGCCCGGCCCGGGTGCTGATGCAGGACTTCACCGGCGTTCCCGCCGTTGTCGACCTGGCCGCCATGCGCGACGCCATGACCGCCCTCGGCGGCGACCCGACCAAGATCAACCCGCTGGTGCCGGTCGATCTGGTCATCGACCACTCGGTGATGGTCGACCACTTCGGCACGCCCAAGAGCTTTGCCGAGAATGTGGCCCGCGAATATGAGCGCAACCTCGAGCGCTACAACTTCCTGCGCTGGGGCTCTTCGGCCTTCAACAACTTCCGCGTTGTTCCCCCCGGCACCGGCATCTGCCACCAGGTGAACCTGGAATACCTGGCCCAGACCGTCTGGACCGCCAAGGATCCGGGCATCGACGACGAGATCGCCTATCCCGACACCGTGGTCGGCACCGACAGCCACACCACCATGGTCAACGGCCTCGCCGTTCTGGGCTGGGGCGTCGGCGGCATCGAGGCCGAGGCGGCCATGCTGGGCCAGGCCATCCCGATGCTGATCCCGGAAGTCATCGGCTTCCGTCTGACCGGCGCCCTGCCGGAAGGCGCGACGGCCACCGACCTGGTGCTCACCGTCACCCAGATGCTTCGCAAGAAGGGCGTCGTCGGCAAGTTCGTCGAGTTCTTCGGCAACGGTCTGGCCAATCTCACCATCGAAGATCAGGCGACCATCGCCAACATGGCCCCGGAATACGGCGCCACCTGCGGCTTCTTCCCGGTCAGCCAGGCGACCATCGACTATCTGAAGGCCACCGGCCGCGACAAGGACCGGGTCAATCTGGTCGAGGCCTACGCCAAGGCCCAGGGCATGTGGTTCGATCCCGAAACCCCCGAGCCCGAGTTCACCGAGATCCTTGAGCTGGCGCTGGAAGAGGTTCTGCCCTCGATCGCCGGCCCGAAGCGTCCGCAGGACAAGGTGCTGCTGTCCAACGCCGCCCCGGCCTTCGCCGAAGCCCTGGCCGGCGAGTTCGGCAAGAAGGACGCCGAGACTGTCCGCTTCCCGGTCAAGGGCGAGGACTTCGACCTTGGCCACGGCGACGTGGTCATCGCCGCCATCACCAGCTGCACCAACACCTCCAACCCCTCGGTCCTGATCGCGGCCGGCCTGCTGGCCAAGAACGCCGTCGCCAAGGGCATGAAGGTCAAGCCGTGGGTGAAGACCTCGCTGGCCCCCGGCTCGCAGGTGGTCACCGACTATCTGGCCAAGGCCGGTCTGCAGAAGCACCTCGACTCCCTGGGCTTCAACCTGGTCGGCTATGGCTGCACCACCTGCATCGGCAACTCCGGCCCCCTGCCGCCGGCCATCTCGGCGACCATCCAGGAAGCTGATCTGGTCGCCGCCAGCGTTCTGTCGGGCAACCGCAACTTCGAAGGCCGGGTGAACCCCGACGTGCGGGCCAACTATCTGGCCAGCCCGCCGCTTGTCGTCGCCTACGCCCTGGCCGGCTCGATGAACATCGACCTGGCGACCCAGCCGATCGGCGTCGACAAGAAGGGCAAGGATGTCTTCCTGAAAGACATCTGGCCGTCCAACAAGGACATCGCCGCCCTGCAGAAGAAGTCGGTCACCAGCGCCATGTTCGCCGAACGCTATGGCGACGTCTTCACCGGCGACAAGAACTGGCAGGCGATCAAGGTCGCCGGCGGCCAGACCTACGGTTGGGACTCGACCTCGACCTACGTCCAGAACCCGCCCTACTTCCACGGCATGGACATGACCCCTTCGGCGGTCACCGACATCATCGAGGCCCGCATTCTCGGCGTCTTCGGCGACTCGATCACCACCGACCACATCAGCCCGGCCGGCTCGATCAAGAAGTCGTCCCCGGCCGGCGAGTATCTGCTCAGCCACCAGGTCCGCTTCGAGGACTTCAACGGCTACGGCAGCCGTCGCGGCAACCACGAAGTGATGATGCGCGGCAGCTTCGCCAACATCCGCATCCGCAACAAGATGACCCCGGAAATCGAAGGCGGGGTGACCAAGCACTACCCGTCCGGCGAGGTCATGCCGATCTATGACGCCGCCATGCGCTACGAGCAGGAAGGCCGCCCCGCGGTCGTCTTCGCCGGCAAGGAATACGGCACCGGATCGTCGCGCGACTGGGCGGCCAAGGGCGCCAAGCTGCTGGGCGTTCGGGCCGTCATCGCCGAGACCTTCGAGCGGATCCACCGGTCCAACCTGGTCGGCATGGGCGTTCTGCCGCTGCAGTTCATCAACGAAGGCTGGCAGCGCCTGAACCTGACCGGCGAGGAGATCGTCTCGATCCGCGGCCTGCAGGACCTCAGCGCCCGCAAGCAGCTGATCGTCGAGCTGTACCGCCCGTCGGACGGCCGCATCGCCCGCTTCCCGGTCCGTTGCCGCATCGATACCCCCACCGAGCTTGATTATTTCAAGAATGGCGGCGTTCTGAACTACGTGCTGCGCAACCTGGCCAAGCCGGAAGCCTGATGAAAAGCGCCCGTTCGCCAGCCGGCGGACGGGCGTCTTCTTGCCGTATCACGGCCTCGTGAGACGCACTTGTTCGCTCTCTCCGGTTAATTGCGCGCCATGAAGCGTGTTCTTCTTTCCCTGTTCCTGTTTGCCCTGTCGCCGCTGCCGGTCTCGGCCGCGTCGGCGCCGGCGCGTCCTCCCGTCGTCGTCGAGCTGTACACCGCCCAGGGGTGCTCCTCCTGCCGGGCGGCCAACGACCATCTGGCCGATATGGCCGATGAACCCGGCGTTCTGGCCCTGACCTTCGCCGTCGACTACTGGGACTATCTCGGTTGGCCCGACACCTTCGCCCAGCCGGCCTTCTCCGAACGGCAGAAGACCTATGCCAAGCGGATGGACGTCCGCGAGGTCTACACCCCCCAGGTCATCGTCGACGGCCGCTACCAGACCGGCGGGGTGAAGGCCGACAAGGTCGACGCCCTGGTCGCCGAGGCCGCCGCGGAGAAGCGCGATCCCCCCGACATGCTGTTCATGAAGGGCGGCCGGGTGGCTGTCGGATCCGGACGCGTGCCGCGTGGCGGCGCCGAGGTCTGGATGATCCGCTATGATCCCCGCTCGCAGGAAGTCACCCCCCGCAAGGGCGACAATCGCGGCGAGACCCTGATGCACCGCAACGTGGTCCGCGAGATTGTCCGCCTTGGGCCCTGGACCGGTCGTCCGACGGCTTACAGGACGCCCAAGGCCGAGGATGAAGGCCTCAGGACGGTTATCCTGCTGCAGGCGGCCAAGGGTGGAAAGATCATGGCTGTGCTGACCGACAAGGCGAAGGATTGATCCTTCGCCTGCTGGCCGGTTTGTCCCTCTAGACCCGCAGCATCAGCCCGCCGTCCACACCCAGCGCCTGACCAGTGACGAAGCCGCCGTCGTCGCTGGCCAGGAACAGGGCGGCGCGGGCGATGTCGATGGGCTGGCCCAGCCGCTTCAGCGCCGCCTTCTTCGCCCACAGCCCGGCCACGTCCTCGCGCTCGAAGCTGGCGGCGGTCATGCCGGTGGCGATGGCGCCCGGCAGGATGGCGTTGGCGGTCACGCCGTGGCGGCCCAGCTCCAGCGCGAAGGTCCGCATCATCCCGACGACACCGGCCTTGCTGGCCGAATAGGCGACCAGGCCGTTGTCGGTGTGGCGGGCCATGATCGAGGCGGTGAAGATCAGCCGGCCGTTTCCGCTGGCGACCAGATGCGGGGTCGCCTCGCGGCTGAGCCGGAAGCCGGCCCGCAGATTGACCGACACCAGCCGGTCGAAGGCCTCGTCGCTGGTGTCGGCGACCGGTGCGCCATGGCTGATCCCGGCGTTGTTGTAGAGGATGTCCAGCCCGCCGAAGGCCTCGATGGCCTTGCCGATGATGGCGGCGGGGGCCTCGTCCAGGCTGATGTCCTGGGCGAGGGTGAGGATATCCCCATTGTCGAAGGCCAGATCGGCGCCGGGCCGGTCGACGGCCAGAACCTGGGCGCCTTCTTCGGCAAAGAGGTTGGCGGTGGCGCGGCCGATGCCGCTGGCGGCGCCGGTGACGATGGCGCGGCGGCCGGTCAGTCTGCCCATGACGTTTTCTCCCTTATGGCTTTTGCGCCATGGAAGCAGGCCGGGAGGGGATTGGAAACGGCGCCGTAGGGTCAGGCGCGACACAAGAAAAAACCCGCGTCGCCAACGGGGGGGAGGGGCGGCGACGCGGGTTCTCTAGAGTAGAAGCGCCGGCTGACCAGGAACCCCGCAATCCGGTGGGGGCTGGGGGGGCTGTTCAGGTCCGAACCGCAGGAGCTCTTGACCAGCCGACATTGGGAATATGGAAGGCGATCTGGCCCATCGTCGGTCCGAAATAAGGTCTTTGCGGGGCCAGATATTTCACGGTTCGCACAAACGGTTGGCGGGGCTCGCCAAGCGGCGGCAATCGGGTCTAGGCTGACGATCAGCAGATGAGCCTGGACCCTACATACCAGCCCCCCTCGGCCCCTCAGGTGTTCTTCGAGCGGCGGGAGATCGACGCCCTGATGCGGCTGTACGGCCGGATGGTGGCGGCCGGCGAATGGCGGGACTACGCCATTGCGGGTCTGTCGGACCGGGCCGTCTTCTGCGTCTTCCGTCGCGCTTCCGAACAGCCCCTCTACCGGATCGAGAAGCAGCCGGAGCTGGCGCGGCGGCAGGGGGCCTGGTCCGTCATCGGTCAGGCCGGGATGACCCTCAAACGCGGTCACGAGCTGGCCCAGGTGCTGCGATTGTTCGACAGCCGCAAGTTCCAGGTGGTGGAGTAGGCCCCCTTAAAAGGGAAAAGGCCCCGGCGTTTCCACCGGGGCCTTCCTTGTCTCAACCCGGATGAACGGGCTTAGCTGCGACGACCGCCGAGCAGCATCAGCAGGAACTGGAACATGTTGATGAAGTCCAGGTACAGGCTGAGGGCGCCGTAGTTGGTGGCGACGGCGAGGCCGTTCTTGTCGCCGCCCAGCTGGTAGTAGGTCATCTTCAGACGCTGGGTGTCGTAGGCGGTGAGGCCGGCGAAGATCAGCACCCCGGCGACGCTGATGATCAGAGCCATCAGGCCATTGGGGAAGATCATGTTGATGATCGAGGCCAGGATCAGGCCGACGACGCCCATGATCAGGAAGCTGCCCATGCCCGTCAGGTCCTTCTTGGTCGTGTAACCGAAAAGGCTGAGCGCGCCGAAGGCGGTGGCGGTGATCAGGAAGGTCGAGGCGATGGAGGCGCCGGTGTAACGCAGCACCCAGACGGCGCCGGAAGCGCCGATCACCGAAACGATCGTCCAGTACAGCGCGCCGGACGCGGCAGGGCTGGGGTTCTTCATGATGAAGCCGGCGGCGAGCACCAGAACCAGAGGCGCGAAGGCCAGCACCATACCGAAGATGGTGTAGCCGGCCAGGGCGCCGGTCGGGGTGGTGTAATACAGCAGATCGCGCACCGGCGCGAAGTTGGCCACGCCATAGGCGATGGCGGCCGAGAGCACGAGGCCCAGGGCCATCTTGTTGTAAACGCCCAGCATGAACGCGCGCAGACCGGCGTCCACCGACATGTCGGCGGCTTGCGGGATCGGGCGCGAATAGCCGCGATCGAAGTCGCTCATTGGTTTCAAACCCTTTTTGTTGAAACAGCCCCTCCATGGGGCGGTTGCTGACTGAATATCGGGGCTCACCCCTCCGGGCGCAAGGTCAATCGGATTCGATTATTCCGTTCGTAAAACGGGAGCCGGTCTGCGGGACAGGGCCTGGGCCGCCGCCAGAAGGCCGCCGACCGCCGCCAGACCGGCCGCGCCGCCGACCAGGGTGGCCACCCCGGCCCAGTCGACCGACCAGGTCGCCTCGAAGACCTTGACCACCACCGGCCAGGCCGCCGCATAGCCGAGCGCCACGCCGGAGACGCCCGCCAGCAGCCCGACCGCGCCGTATTCGACGCCATAGGCGGTGAGGATCTGCAGGCGCGAACCGCCCAGCACCTTGAGGGTGGCGGCTTCCCGCGCCCTGGCCCGGGCTCCGGCGGCGATGGCGCCGGCCAGAACCAGCAGGCCGGCGAGGGCGGCAACGGCGGCCGCGCCTCGGACCGCGAGACTGAGGCGGTCGAACATTTCAAGCGCCTGGACCAGACCCTCGCGGACGCTGATCACATTGACCTCGGCGAATTCGCCGCCGAGGGCGCGGGTCGCGGCCTGCTCCTGAACCTGGCTGGCCTTGGCGATGGCGATGTAGCGCATCCCGGCGCCTTCGAGGGCGGAGGGGTTGAGGATCACGGTGAAGGCCGGATTGAAGCCGCCCCACTCGACCTTGCGCAGCACTGCCACCCTGGCGTCGATCTCGCGGCCGAGGATCGACAGGGTGATCTCGTCGCCGACCTTGAGGCCCGCGCCCTTTGCGGCGTCGATCTCCATGGCGACCTGGGGCGGGCCGGTATAGCCGGGCGGCCACCACTGGCCCTCCTCGATCCCGGCGCCGACGGGGGCCTTGTCGAAGACCGACATCTGCAGGTCGTTGTCATAGGCCCAGCGCTCGCTGTCCTTGATCTGCTCCAGATCGACCGGCTGGCCCTTTACCCGGACGATGCGGCCGGTGACGAAAGGAAAGCGCAGGTAGTTGTCCGGCGTCAGGGGCGCGGCGAAGGCCTTGGCGATGGCGGCGTCGAAGGCCTCGATCCGCTCGCCGGGGACATCGAGGAAGACCATCGACGGGGCGGTGCGGGGGGCGATCTGGCCGACCTGGGCCAGCAGGCTGGACTGGATCAGCACCACCGAGGCCAGCAGGGCGACGCCAAGGCCGATGGCGGGGGCGGCGGTGCGGGCCGCCGAGCGGGGGCCGGAGAGGTTGGCGAGGCCGATGCGGACCGGGCCGCTGGCCAGACGGCGCAGCTTGCCGGCGCTCCAGGCCGCGCCGCGTCCCAGCAGGGCCAGCAGGCCGAAGGCGACCGCCACCCCAACGATCATCACCGCCGCCGACAGGGGCGTCGGGGCCGTGATCAGGGCCAGACCGGCCAGGCCCAGCCCGGCGAGGACGGTGACGACAGTCTCCAGACCAAACCCCACTCGCCCGGCCAGATCTCGGCGGAACAGGGACGAGGGCGGGGTCGCCCGGGCCCGGGCCAAGGGGATCAGGGAAAAGGCGGCGGCGGCCAGCAGACCGAAGGCGGCGGCTTTGAGCAGCGGGGCCGGATAGACGGCGAACAGGGCCGGGATCGGCAGGCTGTCGCGGGCCAGCTGGCCGAGGATCAGCGGGGCGGCGGCGCCGATGGCCAGACCGATGCCGACACCGAGCAGGGCCAGCACGCCGATCTGGATCAGGTAGAGATTGCGGATCAGCACCCCTTCGGCCCCCAGCGCCTTGAGGATGGCGATGGAGGGCTTGCGGGCTTCGAGATAGGCGCTGACGGCGCCGGCGACGCCAAGGCCGCCGGCGACCAGGGAGGCGAGACCAATGAAGCCCAGGAAGTATTCCAGCTGGTCGATCAGCCGTTTGATGCCATTGGCCGCCTCGTCGCGGGTGCTGACCTCAAGGCCGCCGGGCGGGCGGGCCTGACGACGGTCGCCGCGGGCGCGGCGCTCGCCGGGCGCCTTGAGCTTCTGGCCGGACAGTGCCGCGGCGGCGGCGTTGACGTCGGCGGCCTTGGGCAGAACGATGCGGGCGGTCTCGCCCCTGCCGGGCAGGCCCTCGGCCAGGAACCCGCCGTCCTCGACGGCCTTCAGGCTGGTCAGGACCCGGCCCGACAGATTGAAGCCCCGGCCAAGGCGGTCGGGTTCCGAGAGCAGAACCGCCCGGGCGATGAAGGTCGACTCGCCGATCAGGAAGCGGTCGCCGAGCTTGAGGCCCAGCCGGTCCATCAGGGCCTGCTCGACCGCCGCCCCGGCGACGCCGTCGGTGGGGCGGAAAGCCTCGTCAAGGGTCTTCGCGCCGGACAGCCCGACCTTGCCGACCAGCGGATAGCCGGGGCTGACCCCGCGCAGTTCGACCAGGCGGCGCTCGCCGGTGCTGGATTCGGCCATGGCCCGCTGGGCGGCGGAGAAGGCGGTGGGTCCAAGTTTCTCAAAGCGGGCGCGTTCGGCGTCGGTGAAGCGGCGCTCATCGACATTGACCCGCAGGTCGCCGCCAAGGATCTCGCGGCCCTGGGAGGCCAGACCCTGACGGAAGGCCTCGGCGGTGGAGCCGGCGGCGGCGATCGCGGCCACCCCCAGCGCCAGACAGGCGAGGAAGATGCGGAAGCCGGCGACGCCCGAGCGCAGCTCGCGGCCGGCAAACCGGAAGGACAGGGGCAGGTTCATGCGACGGATCTCGCGAAAACACCCTCGATCCCAACAAAATCAGCAGGTTGACCCCGCGCGGCGATGAAGTTGCGATGAAGTTGAAATGAAGTCGCGATGAAGTCGCGATCAACTGGATATGAAGCGCCGATCAACCCGGGGCCGCGTCGTTTGATGCGAGGCGCGGGCCGGTCCGGGATCGAAGCGGCGGCCCCCATAATACCCCGTCCGGCGGCGGCGCGCAGGGTCACGAGACGACCCGTCCGTCGCCCATGGTCACCGTCCGGTCGGCCCGGGCGGCGAGGGCGATGTCGTGGGTGACCATGACCATGGCGGCGCCGGTCTGGGCGACCAGATCGAACATCATGTCGGCGACGGTGACGGCGTTGGCCCCGTCGAGGTTGCCGGTCGGCTCATCGGCGAACAGCAGGCTGGGCCGGATGGCCAGGGCGCGGGCCAGGGCGACCCTCTGTTGCTCGCCGCCGGACAGCTGATGCGGATAGTGGGTCAGGCGGCTGGAAAGGCCAACGCGGTCCAACCAGTCGCGGGCCGTCGCCGTGGCGCCGGGGCGACCGGCGATCTCCAGCGGGGCGGAAACGTTTTCCTCGGCGGTCATGTTGGGCAGCAGATGGAAGCTCTGGAACACCAGGGAGACATGACCGCGCCGCAGTTTCGCCCGGCCGTCCTCCGATAACAGGGCGATGTCCTGCCCAAAGAGCTCAACCGCGCCGCCCGTCGGCTTCTCCAGACCGGCGGCGACGGCGATCAGCGATGACTTGCCCGATCCCGAGGGGCCGACCACGGCGACCCGCTCGCCCTTGCCGACCGTCAGATCGACGCCCTTGAGGATTTCCACCGGTCCCGCCGCCGAGGGCAGGGTCAGGGTCACGGCCCGCAGGATCAGGGGCGGGGCGTTGGATCCGGATTGGCTCATGGGGGAGGGGCTCGTCGAAAAGGGGCGGTCGGGCGTTTGGTCTGGCGACTTCCTCACCTACATAGGGCGCTGAGATGGCGAATACACCTGAACATAACTTCACCCGCCGCGCCCTGCTGGGCGCCCTGGCTGTGGCGCCCGCCGCGACCCTGTTGGGCGGCGAGGCCCTGGCCCAGACGCGGCCGAAGATCATCACCATGCTGGGCGACAGCATCACCGCCGGTTTCGGCCTGCCGTCGCGGGATTCCCTGCCGGTGCGGCTGGAGGCGGAAATCAACCGGCTGGGCGGCCGTGTGCGGATCAGGGGGGCGGGCGTGTCCGGCGACACCTCGGCCGCCGGTCTGTCGCGGGTCAATTTCAGCGTCCAGGCCGATACTGATCTTTGTCTGGTGGCGCTGGGCGGCAATGACCTGCTGCAGGGGCTGGACCCGGTCCGCACCCGTCGCAACCTCGACGCCATCATCACCCGGCTGCAGGCCCGCAAGATCCGCGTCGCCCTGGCCGGCATGCGCCCGCCGCCGGCCCTGGGGCGCAGCTACGCCCGCGACTTCTCGGCCATCTTCCCGGCCCTGGCCAGCAAGCACAAGGTCACCCTCTATCCCGACCTGCTGGCCGGGGTAGCGGGCCTGCCGGCCCTGAACCAGCGCGACGGCATCCATCCCAACGCCGAGGGGGTGAAGATCATTGCCCGCAAGATGGCGCCAACGGTGTTGCGGGCCTTACGGTAGGAAGCGGCATCGGCCGGGCCCTGCTCCAGACTTTTACTGGTCGCCCGTTTAATTCGATTACCAGTTTCCACCAATCGGAACGCGCTCTAGCGGGCCAGGGCGTCGAACTCCACGAGCAGGCTCTTCGCCTGTCGCGTGGTCAGGACGCCGCCGTCACCGTCGGCGAGGGCGCGGATGGCGTCCCGGGTGATTTTTGAGTGGTCACCGCCGATCCCCACGGCCGTGCGGCGCTCGAGGATCGCCCGGGCCCAGCTGACCAGATCCGGCGCATCTATTTTGCCGTCCCGGAATTCCTCGAGCATGCACCAGACATGGATCCACTCCAGGCGGGCGTGGATATACATCGGCCAATCCCGCCCGGCGGCGAGGCGGCGGGAAATCGCCCGGACGATCAGTTCCGCCTCCTCGGAGCCGAGCTCCGCCTCCCGCGTCATCCATTGCAGGTAGACTGCCGGGTCATTCCGGCTTCGGTATTCCATGGCCAGGTAGAAGGCGGCGGTTTCGTGACCCAGCCCTGCGGCGCGTTCCAGCCAGGCCATCCCCTCGGCATGGTCGTCCCGGCCGGACTCGACCAGCAGTTTGCCCAGGGAGCCCATGGCGTACAGGGCGTAGTCGGACTCCATTTCCGCCGCGCGCTCCCACAGCGCCCTGGCCTCGTCAGGCCGACCGGCATCGCTGGCGGTCCATCCCGCGGACCAGAGGTCGTAGGCTGATTTATCGGCGTAGGTCAGCATTGAAGACCAATATCATCACGCCCGCAGACATCACCAGAACCCGGAGCGGCAAGCGGTCGCCCCCTACCCCCCGCCAACCATGCTCTGGCTGATGCGGTAGGCGGCGGGGAGGATGAGGACGCCGAGCAGGCAGGGGAAGATGAACAGGATCAGCGGGACCATCAGCTTGGCCGGCAGGGCCATGGCCTTTTCCTCGGCCCGCAGCATGCGCTTTGAGCGCATGTCGTCGGAGAAGACGGCGAGGGTTTCGCCCAGGCTGGTGCCCATCTCCTCGGCCTGACGCAGCATGGTCGAGAGGCTGCGGGCCTCCTCGATGCCGAGGCGTTCGGCAAAGGCGGTCCAGGCTTCCTTGCGGGCCTTGCCGGCCCGCAGTTCGAGGGTGAGGAAGCGCAGGTGGGCGGCGAGGTTGGGATAGCGGCGTCCCATTTCCTCGGCCACCCGGCTGACCCCGGCGTCGAGGGACAGGCCGGCCTCAACCGAGGCGACCAGCAGGTCGAGCATGTCGGGAAAGCCCTCGATATATTCGAGCTCCATCTTCCGGCGGCGGCCCTTGACCACCTGGTCGGGCCCCAGCATGGCGGCCACGGCGAAGATGCCGGCGGCGGCGATGGCGGCGGGACCGCCGATGCCGCTGAGCGCCCAGGGCACGGTGAACATGGCGGCGACGGTGGCGGCGATCAGGCTGGCGCCCCGGGCGCCGAGATAGAGGGCGACGGCCTCGCGGTTGTACCAGCCGGCCTGGATCAGCCGGGCGCGGATGGTGGAGATCTGGGCCGGGTCCTGGATGGCCATCTTCTCGCCGAGCCGGCGAACGCCGCGCAGGACGCTGGAATCGGCCTTGGCCTGGGTGGCGCGGGTGACGACGCCGTTGTTGGCCAGTCGGGCCCGGCGACGGGCGCCGGCCCGGGCCTCGCGCAGCAGCATCATGCCGCCGCCTCCGACGCCCATGGAGATCAGGGCGGCGGCGACATAGGTGAGGATCTGCTGGAAGAGAACGGGGTCCATGGCGCTCAGATCCTCATGTCGATCATGCGGCGCATGACCATGTTGCCGAGGAACATCCAGACCCCGAAACCGGCCAGGCCGATCTGGACGGTGCGTTCGCCGATGACGTCGCCGTAGAAGTGGGGGCTGGCCACCGAGAGGATGGCGAGGACGCCGAAGGGGGCGCTGGTCAGGATGATGGCGCTGGCCCGGCCCTCGGAGGAGGCGGCCTTGATCTTCAGCCGCATCTTGTGGCGTTCGCGCACGGCCTTGGCGTTCATCTTCAGCAGGCCGGTGAGATTGCCGCCGGACTTCTCCTGCAGGCGAATGGTTGCGGCGAACAGGTCCATGTCCGGGTGGCGGCAGCGGTCGGCGATGCGGCCGATGGCCTGTTCGAGGGTGGCGCCATAGGCGATCTCGTCGCCGGCCATGCCGAACTCGCTGCCCAGCGGATCGGGCATCTCGCGGCCGACCAGGGCGATGGCGGTGGGCACCGGGTGGCCGGCCTCAAGACTGCGGACGATGACTTCCAGGGCGTTGGGCAGCTGCAGGCCGATGGCCTTGGCGCGGCCGGCGGCCTTGAATTTCAGGAACATCACCGGGCCGAGGACACCCGCCGCCGGACCGGCGATGGCGGCGACAATGGGGTTCCTGGTCCACAGGAAGGCGACCGCCGAGACCAGGGCCGCGGCCAGCAGGACCATCGGCAGATGGGCCTTGAGCTGGACGTTGACGCCCGAGCGGATGACCAGATCGTTGAACCAGCCCATGCCGCGCTTGACCTCGCCGTCGGCGGTCAGGCCGCGCTGCTTGCGCAGCTCGCCGACCAGCTGTTCGAGGGAGCCGGTGCGCTCGACGATGGCCAGGCGCTTGTTGACCTTGCGCTTGGTCACCCCGACCCGGGTCAGGCCGATGCCGGCCTGGACGGCCGTGAACACGGCGGCGAAGACCAGGATCATGAAGGCGAAGCGGGCGTCGAGCTGGATGTCAGGCATGGAGCCGAACTCCGCGAACGGTCCCTTCTCCCGCAAGGGGAGAAGGACGACCCGAGGCGAAATCATGGACCGCCGCGCCCATCACAGGGGCCTCTGGGGGTCGAAGTTGGCGGTGTCGTACTGGATGCCCCGGCGATTCATCTCATCGAGGCATTTGGGGCGCAGGCCAGTGGCGCGGAACTCGCCCTGGACATTGCCCTCGGCGTCGGTGCCGAGGCGGTTGAAGACGAAAATCTCCTGCATCTGCACCACCTGACCCTCCATGCCGGTGATCTCCGAGACGCTCATCACCTTCCGCTTGCCGTCCGACAGGCGCATGACTTGGACGATCATGCCGACGGCGGAGGCGATCTGGCCGCGGATGCTTTCGGGGGTCAGGCTGAGGCCGCCCATGGCCACCATCTGCTCCAGGCGGGTGATGGCGTCCCGGGGCGTGTTGGCGTGGATGGTGGCCATCGAGCCTTCGTGGCCGGTGTTCATCGCCTGCAGCATGTCGAAGGCTTCCTCGCCCCGGACCTCGCCGAGGATGACCCGGTCGGGGCGCATCCGCAGGGCGTTCTTGACCAGCTCGCGCTGACGGATCTCGCCCTTGCCCTCGATGTTGGGTGGGCGGGTCTCCATGCGGACCACATGCGGCTGCTGCAGCTGCAGTTCGCAGGCGTCCTCGATGGTGATCAGGCGCTCGCCCTGGCTGATGGCGGCGGAGAAGGCGTTGAGCAGGGTGGTCTTGCCCGAGCCCGTGCCGCCGCTGATCACCGTGGAGACCCGTGCCTTGACCGCGCCGTGCAGGAATTCGGCAACGCAGGCCGGCATGGCGCCGACCCCGACCAGACGTTCCAGACTGAGCGGCTTCTTGGAGAACTTGCGGATGGAGACGGCCGCGCCGTCGACGGTGATCGGATAGATGGCGGCGTTGACCCGGCTGCCGTCGGCCAGGCGGGCGTCGACCATCGGGCTGGACTCGTCGATCCTTCGACCGACGGCGGCGACGATGCGGTTGACGATGCGCAGCAGGTGGTCGTTGTCGCGGAAGCGGACGGGGGTCAGTTCCAGCTCGCCGCGCCGCTCGACATAGACCTGGTTGGGGCCGTTGATCAGGATGTCGTTGATCGACTCGTCCTTGAGCAGTGGCTCGATGGGGCCAAGGCCGACCATCTCGTCAAAGACCTCATGGCCCAGCTGATCCAGTTCGACGGTGTTGAGGGCCAGACGGCTGTCGCGGGCGAAGTCGCCGACCAGCTTGCGGACCTGACGGCGCATCTCGCCTTCGTCCAGCTCGCCCAGCTTGCCCAGATCGATCTCCTCGATCAGCCGGGCATGGAGCCGCAGGCGCATGTCGAGCAGTTCGTCCTGGACCTGGGTCTGGGCTTTCGTCTGGACCGGCGCGGCCTGAGGGGCGGGCGCTGGCGCCGCCGCCGGCAGGACCGGGGCGGGGGCCGGTTCAGCGGCGCGCTTGAAGGCGAAGCGGGCCATCAGGCGGCCCGGGTCGCGCTGGCGGCCCCGTGGGGGGCGATCGACAGCAGGTGGTCGACGAGGTTGTCGACGTCCCTGGCGATGCGGGATTTGGGCCGGTGGCTGCGGATCGGACCGCCGAGATTGACCGAGGCGGCGGCGGCCTCCCAGTCGCTGGTCAGGCCGCCGTCGGCCTTGCGGCCCAAGGCCTTCTCGGCTTCGCCCATCGAGGGGGCGGGACCGAAGACCCGCTTGGCCAGGCGGTTGAGGATGATGCGGGGGGCGGGGCCGCCGGCCAGATCCGCTTCCAGCTCATTGGCCAGGGCGCGGGCGGCGAGCAGGGCCGGGACGGTCAGTTCGGAGACGACCAGCAGGGCGTCGGAGCCGGAGAAGACGTCGAGGGTCCAGCTGCGGCGGTGGCGGGGAGCGTCGATGACCACGAAGTCATAGACCTGGCAGGCCACCTCCAGCACCCGCAGGACCGCCTCTGCGGAGACGGTCTCGAAGCCGTGGGGGTCGCGGGTCTGGGCGATCAGGTCAAAGCCGCCGGGGGCGGGGGAGGCGAAGACCTCCAGC